>Ga0222420_100069_pt1 | contig 235094 bp, 206 predicted proteins | sample 3A2ome_FD_182470 | JGI IMG/M metagenome (GOLD analysis project Ga0222420, IMG submission 182470) | Enriched microbial communities from leaf-cutter ant dump, University of Wisconsin, Madison, United States - 3A200A (version 2) | ecosystem: Environmental > Terrestrial > Nest > Insects nest > Nest... | reverse complement strand
CCCCCCTCCCGACCACCCGTCCCGACCACCCGCCCGCCCGCCGCGTGAGTTCGCGGCTCCGCAGCGAGTTCGCGACTGCGGCCACCAGTTCGCGGCCCCTGGCCCGCGACCTCACCCCGGCACCCGCGAACTCGCAGCTGCGCGCCAGCACCACCACCGCCCGCACCTCACCGCGCCCCGACTCTCACTCGCCACCACCCCCACGCACCACACGAGTTCGCGGCTCCGCACCGAGTTCGCGACTGCGGCCACCAGTTCGCGGCCCCTCGCCCGCGACCTCAGCCCCGGACCCGCGAACTCGCAGCTGCGCGCCAGCACCACCACCGCCCGCACCTCACCGCGCCCCGACTCTCACTCCCCACCACCCCCACGCACCACACGAGTTCGCGGCTCCGCACCGAGTTCGCGACTGCGGCCACCAGTTCGCGGCCCCTCGCCCGCGACCTCAGCCCCGGACCCGCGAACTGACGGTGACGGAGCTACGGCGACCGCGAACTGACGGCGGCGGGGCTGCGGCGACCACTGGTCAGGGTGGCGAGAGGGGTGGGTCGGGGTGGGTCGGGGTGGGTGGGGTGGGTGGGAGCATGAGGGGATGGAGGCCGACGAGCTGCTCGACGTGCTGCTCGCCGGCGGACGCCGGGCCGAGCGGGCGACGCACGTGCGTCGGCTGCCTGCGCGCGAGGGTGTGCACGAGCCCTGGCCCGACTGGGCGGACGGGGATCTGGTGCGTGGCTACCGGACGCTCGGCGTCAGCGAGCCGTGGCGGCACCAGGTGCAGGCGGCGCAGGCGGCGTGGGCGGGTCGGCACACCGTGCTCGCAACATCGACCGGCTCGGGCAAGTCGCTCGCGTACTGGCTGCCCGCGCTCACCGCGGTCCGCACGGGATGGGCGTCGGCGACGCTCGACCCGGGGCGCATCGAGTCGGCTCGGCGCCGCGCGAGCGTGCTCTACCTGTGCCCGACGAAGGCGCTCGCGGCGGACCAACTCGCGGCGCTCGACCGCCTGCTCGACGCGGCCGGGACGCGCGACGTGCGCGTCGCGACGTGCGACGGCGACACCTCACCCGACGAGCGTCGCTGGGTCCGCGACCACGCAGACGTCGTGCTCACCAACCCCGACTTCCTGCACTTCTCATTCCTCCCCCAGCACGAACGCTGGTCGCGCCTGCTGGCCTCGCTGCGCTACGTGGTGCTCGACGAGTGCCACGCGTTCCGCGGGGTGTTCGGCGCGCACGTCGCGCTCGTGCTGCGTCGGCTGCGCCGCCTGGCGGCGGCCTACGGGGCCGCACCGACGTTCGTGCTCGCATCGGCGACGACCGCCGACCCGGCCGCGAGCGCGGCCCGGCTCCTGGGCGTCGAGGCCGACGACGTCGAGGCGGTCACCGACGACACCTCCCCGGCGGGCCGCAAGACCGTGGTGCTGTGGCAGCCGCCCGAGCTGCCGGGCCGCGGTCCCGACGCGGGCACACCCTGGGCGTCGCTCCTGCCCGACGAGGACCCGTGGGCGACCCCCGGCGAGCCCGAGGACCGGCCCCGGCGCACCGCGACCGCGGAGGTCGCGGACCTCCTCGCGGACCTCGTCGCGCACGGCGGGCGCTCGCTCGCATTCACGCGGTCCCGCCGCGCGGCAGAGTCGGTCGCCACCGCGACACGCGAGCACGTCGCCTCGGTCGACCCGTCGCTGCGCACCGCGGTCCAGGCGTACCGGGGCGGCTACCTCCCGGAGGAGCGTCGCGTCCTCGAACGCGCGATCCGGTCCGGTGCGTTGCGTGCCCTGGCCACGACGAACGCGCTCGAGCTCGGCGTCGACATCTCGGGTCTGGACGCGGTCCTGATCGCCGGCTGGCCGGGCACGCGCGTGTCGTTCTGGCAGCAGGCCGGGCGCGCCGGCCGCGCGGGGGCCGACGGGCTCGTCGCGCTCGTCGCACGCGAGGACCCGCTCGACACCTACCTGGTGCACCACCCGGACGCCGTGCTGGACGTGCCCGTCGAGGCCACGACCTTCGACCCGACCAACCCGTACGTGCTGGCACCGCACCTGTGTGCGGCGGCGGCGGAACGTCCCGTGCGCTCCGACGAGCTCGACCTGTTCGGCGACCGCGCGGAGGCGGTGCTCGACGACCTCGTGACGCACGGCGTGCTGCGGCGGCGGCCGTCCGGTTGGTACTGGACGCACGCCGAGCCCGCGTCACGGCTGACCGACCTGCGCGGTGCGGGTGGGAACCCCGTGCGCGTCGTCGAAGGTGACACCGGCCGGGTGCTCGGGACGGTCGACGCCGCTGCAGCCGACGCGACGCTCCACCCGGGTGCGGTCTACGTGCACCAGGGCACGACGTTCGTCGTCGACGAGCTGCGCCCGGACGACGACCTCGCGCTCGCGACGCGCCGCGACGTCGACTTCGGGACGTGGGCGCGCTGGCTGACGACGACCGCGGTCGTCGACGTGCACGAGGAGCGACGCTGGGGGCCTGTGGCGTGGCACCTCGGGACGGTCGACGTCACGTCGCAGGTGCTCGGGTTCCACCGCAAGCACCTGCCGGACCTCGCGGTGCTCGGCTACGAGGACCTCGACCTGCCGCCGCGCACGCTGCGCACGTCGTCGGTCTGGTGGACCGTTCCGACACCGGTCCTCGAGGAGGCGGGGGTGACCCTCGAGTCGCTGCCCGGCGCCCTGCACGCTGCGGAGCACGCGTCGATCGGCCTGCTCCCGCTGCTCGCGACGTGCGACCGCTGGGACCTCGGCGGGCTGTCGACCGCACTGCACCCCGACACGGGCGAAGCGACGGTCTTCGTGCACGATGCGCACCCCGGCGGCGCGGGGTTCGCCGAGCGGGGTTTCCACCTGGGCGCGACGTGGCTCACCGCGACGCGCGACGCGATCGCCGGCTGCCCGTGTGCGTCCGGCTGCCCGGCGTGCGTCCAGTCGCCCAAGTGCGGCAACGCGAACAACCCGCTCGACAAGGCCGCAGGCCTGCGGCTGCTGACCACGGTCCTGCGGTACGCGACGTCGGGCTGACGACCCACCGTCACGATCCGCGTCGCGGTGGCCGTCCGCGACGCGCTCCACCTCGGGACCCGCGGTGCGCACCCCTGCCCTCGCGTGCGCGCGGGCGCGGCCGCCGAGCGCGTCCGCGACGACGTCCACGGTCACGACCCGCGCGGCAGTGAGCAGGCACGACTCGACCTTGGCGTCGTTGCGGAGCGCGACCTGCGCGGCGAGCGCGCACACGTCCGGCTCGGCAGCCCCGCGCTGCGCGAGGGTCGCTCCCGCGAGCGCCGCGAGGTCGGCGGCGGACTGGGCCCGCCCTCGAGCGGCGTGCGCGCCGGCGACGGCCGCCAGGCCGAGCGCCACCACCACGGCGACGAGCACGACCGCGAGCAGCAGGACCGTACCCGCACCCTCGTCGTGCGGACGCCCCCACCGGGTCGCAGCCCGGGGCACGATCCGCGTCACCGTCCGGGTCGCGATCCACGTCACCATCCGGGTCGCCGTCCGCGTCACGGTTCGGCCCAGGCCGTCGACCGGCCGGTGAGCCGGATGCCGTGGCCGACGCCCGGGACGGGCAGGGGGGACGTGACGGTGACGGTGACCCACCCGTCGGACCGGGCGACGACGACGTGCGCGCCACCGCCCGCGACGCGTTCGGCCGCGTCCCGCACCGCCGCGTCGTCCTCACCGATCGCGGCGACCCGCGCCGCGGTCCGTGCCGCCTCGGCGCACCGCTGCTGCACGACGCCCGCCGTGCCCGCACCGAGCACGACGAGCAGCAGCAGCACGACCACGGGCAGGCCGACCGCGAGCTCGGCCGTGACCGACCCGCGGTCGGCCTGCCCGCCGATCACAGCGACAGCGCCTGCTTGACGATCCCCGACAGCAGGCTCTTGACCTCGTTGCCCTTGAGGATCACGACGAGCAGCCCCGCGAAGCCCACGGCCGCGAGCGTGGCGATCGCGTACTCGGCGGTCGCCATCCCGGCATCGTGCGCGCCGGACCGCACGCGCGCCGCCGCGCGGCGGGCCACCCGCACCGGCACCCAGCCGGGCCGACGCGCACGGCGGTGCCCGCACCGACCGGGACGCCGAGCGGGCTCGTCAGCTGTCGCGTCGGGCGTCGGGTCCTGCCCCGACCGGCTGCCCGTCGGTCCTGCGACCTGCTGGGCCGTCGCCACCGTCGTCGTCACCGTCGTCGTCACCGCCGGCGCGACATCCTGGTCGATGGTTCGGTCGATGGTCTGGTCGATGGTCTGCATCCGTGCTCCGTTCCCGCCGTCGTCCGGCGTGTGTCCGCGAAGGTCCCGGTGTCCTTCGCCCGCGCTGACCGGGACCGCCAGCGTCGCCGCGCGGGCTGCGCCGCGGGGCTCGACCCCGGCGGTCTGGGGGTTGCGGGGCCGCCGACGGGGGCTGGGGTCGGGTGGCGCGGCGCGGCACCCTGCCCTCACGGCACGATCCCGTCGAGCAGACCGGACCCGAGCCCCAGGACCAGCGGGACCAGCCCGAGCAGGACGAACGCCGGCAGGAAGCACAGGCCGAGCGGCAGCACGAGCCGCACCCCGAGCGCGGCCCCCGCGACCCGCGCCCGCCGACGTCGGTCACGTCGGATCGCGACGGCACGGCTGCGCAGGGCAGGCCCGGCGGCCGCCCCGCTGCGCCACGCGTCCTCGATCGCGTCCCGCACCTCACCGACCTCGGCCGGGACGCCCGCCCACGCCGCCGACCACGAAGCGCCGAGCACGAGCGCGGCTCCCGCATCGGCGAGCGACCGTCCGGCGTCGCCCCGGACCGCATCCCCGACGGCCCGCAGCGCTCGCGGCACGGGTGCGCCCGAGGCGACCGCGGTCTCGACGAGCTCGAGCAGCAGGACGACGTCCAGCCTGACCGGTCCGTACGGCGCGTCCGAGCTCGCCGGCCGCACCTGCGTCGCCGCCGGACCGTCGCGAGGCTCGACCGCGACGGTCCACCTCCGCGGTCGTCGTACGCACCACGGCAGGACCCCGCCGACGAGAGCGGCCGCGAGCAGGCTCATCGCGTGCGCCTCACGCTCACGTGCGCACCGCTCGTGCGAGCAGGCGCGCGGTCCAGCGTCGCCCAGCGACGACGAGCAGGATGCCGACGACGCCCGCGGTCGACCCCAGACCCCCGCCGAGCAGCACACGCACGGGGTCCGCGCCGAGCGCCGCGCCGAGCCCGACGCCGAGCACGGGCAGCCACGCGAGCACGCGCGCCGTCGCCCGTGGACCGGCCAGTGCAGCCTCGACGTCGTCGCGCTCGGCGGCGTCCGCCGCGAGGGACTCGGACACGCGTGCGAGCACGTCGGCCAGCGGAGCCCCCAGCTCGTGCGCGGTGCGTGCCGCAGCGACCACGGCAGCGGCCCGCTCGACGAGCCGATGGTCCTGCCGGGCCGCACCGACCCGGCGCCGTCGACGCCCGGCCTGCGCGGAGCCGGGGCGTGCTCGCCTGCGGACGCCGCGTCGTCGCGGCCCGGCCGCGTCGCACGCCCGCAGCAGGTCCGCGAGCGACGGCACGTCGTCGCTCGACCCCGCACCGAGTGCTCCTCGCCATGCGTCCCGCGGCGCGCGGCCGGCGCGCAGCTGCGTCCCGACCGTCACGAGCACCGACTCGAGCGACGTCTCCCGCACCTCGTCGGTCGGTCGCAGCTCGCGTGCGCGACCCCGAGAGCGCGGCCCGACGTCCACCGACGACACCCGCCTGGCACGCGGGCCCCCGCACGCCAGCACGACGACCGCTCCCGCGGCGCCCGCGACGACGCTCACCGCTCGTCCCGCAGCCGTGCGTCGAGCTGGGACCACCCGGGTCCGCGGGTCGGGACGCCCGCCGCGTCGACGACCACCGCCGGGACCACCTCGAGCCCGCTCCCGCCGCGGCGGACGACCGCGACCTCGACGAGCTGGCGCCGCGTGCGCGCGGGGCCGGTGCGGCGCAGGTGCAGGACCGCGTCGAACGCGGCCGAGGCCTGGGCGGCCGTCGCCTCGCGGGACAGCCCCGCGAGCGCGGCGAGCGCCTCGAGGCGCGGGCCCACGTCGGACGCGGTGTTGGCGTGCACGGTCGCGCAGCCGCCGTCGTGCCCGGTGTTGAGCGCCGCCATGACCTCGCGGACCTCGGCACCTCGGCACTCGCCGAGCACGATCCGGTCGGGTCGCATGCGCAGCGCCTGCCGCACGAGCTCGGCGAGGTCGACCCGCCCGGCTCCTTCGACGTTGGCCCGCCGCGCGAGGAGCCGTACGACGTGCGGGTGCTGCGGCACGAGCTCGCCGGCCTCTTCGATCACGACGATCCGCTCGTCGGCGCCGACCCAGGACAGCAGGCCCGCGAGGAGCGTCGTCTTCCCCGCTCCCGTCGCGCCCGAGACGAGCAGGTTCGCGCGCACGTCGACGAGCGCCCGCGCGATCCCGACGAGCGCGCCCGGCACGGTCCCGGCCTGCACGAGCTCGTCGATCGAGAGCGCGCGCGAGCGCACGACACGCAGGCTCAGCAGCGTGCACCCGCCGGCGACTGGCGGCAGCACGGCGTGCAGGCGGGTCCCGTCGGGAAGCTGCGCGTCGACGGTCGGGGCGCCGTCGTCGAGCCGCTGACCACCCGCGGCGGCGAGCCGCACGGCGAGCGCGCGCACGTCGTCGTCGGAGCCGAGGTCGACGTCCGTGCGCGCGAGGCGTCCGTCGATCTCGACCCACACGTCGTGCGGACCGTTGACGAGCACGTCGCTCACGCGCGGGTCCTCGAGGAACGGTTGCAGCGGCCCTGCGCCGAAGATCGCGGCGCGCACGGCGCGCACGGTCGACGGCAGGACGGCCGAGCCGAGGACCGCCCCGCGCTGGCGCGCCACGTGCTCGACCGCGAGCGCGACCACGTCCTGCCCGGGGCCGACCTGGGTCGCGTCGTCGTGCACCCGGGCGCGCACCGCGTCGACGAAGGCCGCGTCCACGGGTGCGGTCGCGCTCACCACGCGGCGACCGGCACGACGTCGCCCGCGACGGCAGCCGGCCCTGGCACGCGGCCGACGCTCCCGCCGAGCGTGCGCGCGACCCGCGCGGCCGCCCGGGCGACACCACCCGTGAGCGGGACCCCCGCGCGCTCGGTCGCGGCGGCGGTGCGCCGGTCGACGCCGAGCCGGGCGAGGACGGGCAGCTCGACGGCCTGCGCGACGTCCTCGACCCCGAGACCGCCGGGCGACGGCCCGGTCACGACGACCCCGACCTCGGCTCCGTGGCTCACGAGCCGGTCGCGCAGCGCCAGCACCCCTGCGACGGACCGCAGGTCCCGTGGCGTGAGCACGACGACCGCGTCGCACACGGGTGCGACCGACTCCCCCGTCACGACGGCCGCGCGCTCGAGGTCGAGCACGAGCACGCCGCACACCGAGCTGAGCGCGTGCAGGACGTCGGCGACGACGCCCGGTTCCGGCAGGAGCGGTCGGCGGCGGTCGGCGCTGAGCACGGCGCAGGGGCCCCACCGCGGCAGCAGCGCGAGCACCTGGGCACCGTCGACGTCCCCGCGCGCGGACGTCAGGTCGGGCCAGCGCACCCCGGCGTCGTCCTCGAGCGCGAGAAGCACGTCGATCCCGGCACCGCACCGGTCGAGGTCGACGAGCGCGGTGGCGGTCCGGCGCGCGAACCGGGCGGCGAGGGCCGCGGCGAACGTCGACGTCCCGGCCCCGCCGCGTGCCCCGACGACGCCGACGACGAGCGCCCGAGCGGGGGTGGGTGCCGGCACGGCGGGCGGCCGTGCGGGCCACCGCGCGTCGTCGCGGCCTCGCCACTCGTCGACCTGTCCCATCGGCCACCTCCCTGTCGCTGTGCTCACCGCCGCCGAGCCTGCCCGGCCGTGCGGCACGCGTCCGAGCCGTCGCGGTCCGGCTGTGGACGCGCGTGCGCCGACGAGGGCTGGGGTCGGGTCGCGGCCCGTCGGTCGCTCGTGCGGGGGATCAGCCCGCTGTGTCGGCCCGGGTCGCTACGCTCGCCGCAGACACCCACCGGAGGGAGCGACCATGGCCGACGAGTCCGCCTCGCCACGCCTGCGACCTGCGGCGTTCTTCGACCTCGACAAGACGATCATCGCCACGTCGTCCGCCACCGCGTTCTCGCGGGGCTTCCTCGCCGAGGGGCTGCTCACGAAGCGCAACGTGCTGCGCACGGCGGTCGCACAGTTCCTCTACCTCGTGGGCGGCGCCGACGAGGTCCAGACCGAGCGACTGCGGGCGAACCTGTCCCGGACGGTCACGGGGTGGCCGGTCGCGCAGGTCACGCAGGTCGTGGCGGAGACGCTGCACGAGGCGATCGACCCCACGGTCTATGCCGAGGCCGTCGCGCTCATCGCCGAGCACCACGCGGCGGGCCGCGACGTGGTGGTCGTCTCGGCGTCCGGGAGCGAGATCGTCGAGCCCATCGCGGCGGTGCTGGGCGCGGACCACGTCGTCGCGACGCAGATGCAGGTCGTCGACGGCCGCTACTCGGGCGAGATCGACTTCTACGCGTACGGCGAGAACAAGGCGGCGGCGATGCGTGAGCTCGCCGAGACGCACGGTTACGACCTCGCGCACAGCTACGCGTACTCCGACTCGATCACGGACGCACCGATGCTCGGCGCGGTCGGTCACGGGTTCGCGGTGAACCCCGACCGGGCGCTGCGACGGCTCGCGACCGAGAACGGGTGGGGCGTGCTGACGTTCCGCCGGCCCGTGCCGCTGTTCGGCGACCGCGAGGCGCGGGTCGCGGGGACGCTCGTCGTGGGGGCGCTGGTCGCGGGTGCGGTCGCGTGGTGGTGGTGGCACCGCCGACGAGCGCGCGCGGCCTGATCGTGGACGTCGTGCGTCCGCATGGCGGACCCGGGTCTTGCCATCTGACGCGCACTGCCGCGCGACCTGCGACGACGCCCGCGGGGGTTCCCACATCCCGCTCCGAGGGGTATCAAGGGCGTCACAACTGCAGAGCGCGCGAGGGCACCCACGCGCAGGTGTGGCCCACCTTCGGGCAGGTCGACCGGGCTGGTCCCGTAGCGACCGATGAACAGCACGCTTGATCACCCTCGCACCAGCAGTCGACGACGGCGTCCCCCGGGGCGCCGTCGTTCGTGTGCGGACATCGTCCGTGTGTCGCCCCGGGCCCGTGCGGGTCAGCCGAGCCGACCCGCGAGCACCCGGTCGGCGACGTCGCGCGCGCGGTCCGCCCCCTCGACGACCGCGTCGGCGTACGCGGAGAACCACGCCGTGACCCGCTCGGGCTCACCCGTCGCGTAGCCGGCCACCGCCGCGGTGTAGAGCTGCGGCGCAGCGGCCCACACGGGTTCGGGCAGGACGGACCCGGTCGGGTCGAGCCCGCCCGTGGCCGCCAGCACCCGCGCGACGAGCCGCGCGACGAGCCCGTTGCCCGCGACGAACGGCCGCACGGCGAGCACCTCGGCGTGCACGAGCGCCGCCACGACGAGGGCGGGCGCGCTCGTCGTCGCGACCGTGCGCGACAGCAGGTCGACGCGTGCGGCGACCTGCCGACCGACGGGCGCCGGGCCGAGACCGCGCTGGTCGAGCGCAGGCTCGTCGTCCCGCAGCCGACCGAGCGCGTCGGGGGGCAGCCATCCCGCGCCGACGACCGTGTGGGCGCGGGCAAGGAGCTGCGGCAGGGGCGGCAGCGCGACCGCACCGCGCGCGCCCAGGTCGGGCACGAGCCCGTCGACGAGCGACGCCCCGCGCAGCGCACCGACGAGCACGCCCTGAGCACCGGACCCGCCGACGAGCCCCGCGTCCCTCGTCGGCCCGGGCCAGGACGCTGCGCCCGTCGCGAGCGCCCGGACGTGCTCGAGCGGCAGCCGCGCACCCTCGAGCGCGGCGCTCGCGTGCGCGGCCCGCAGCCCGGCCTCGGCCCGCACCTCGCGCCACCGCCTGCGGTACGCCTCGTGCCAGCGCAGCTCGGCGCACGCGCTGCGCGCCCGCGAGACGGCGTCGGCGGTGAGGTCGACCCACCCGGCCAGAGCGTCCTGCGTCACCGGTCGACCGTACCGGCCGGTCGCCCGTTCACCACGCGCGTCGGCCGCGGCGGCGGCACACTGGCGCCTATGGCCGGGCCGAGCGTGTCGTCGTCCATCACCGCGCGCCTGCACGTCGCGGCGCGTCCGACCGCGGTGAGCGAGCTCACCACGGCGATCGAGCAGGCGGGCGGCATCGTCACCGCGCTCGACGTCACGGCGTCGGAGCACGAGCAGATGCAGGTCGACGTCACGTGCGCGACGCTCGGCGAGGCGCACGCGGCGCGCATCGTCGAGGCGCTGGGCGGGCTCGACGGCGTGCGGGTCGACCGCGTGTCGGACCGCACGTTCCTCATGCACCTGGGCGGCAAGCTCGAGATCACGCCGAAGATCCCGCTGCGCAACCGCGACGACCTGTCGATGGCGTACACGCCGGGGGTCGCGCGCGTGAGCGAGGCGATCGCGGCGCACCCGGAGGACGCGCGTCGCCTGACGATCAAGCGCAACACCATCGCGGTCGTCACGGACGGCACCGCGGTGCTGGGCCTGGGCGACGTGGGCCCGCTCGCGGCGCTGCCGGTCATGGAGGGCAAGGCCGTGCTGTTCAAGCGGTTCGCGGACATCGACGCGTTCCCGATCGCGCTGGACACCACGGACGTGGACCAGATCGTCGAGACGGTGTGCGCGATCGCGCCGGTGTTCGCGGGGATCAACCTCGAGGACATCAGCGCGCCGCGGTGCTTCGAGGTGGAGCGGCGGCTGCGGGAGCGGCTCGACATCCCGGTGTTCCACGACGACCAGCACGGCACGGCGATCGTCGTGGTCGCGGCGCTGACGAACGCGCTGCAGGTCGTCGGCAAGCGCATCGGGGACGTGCGGATCGTGCTGTCGGGCGCGGGTGCGGCGGGGACCGCCGTGCTGCGGCTGCTGCTCGCGGCGGGGGCGCACGACGTCGTCGTCGGGGACATCGACGGCGTGGTGCACTCCGGCCGGCCGGGCCTGACGCCGCAGCTCGCGTGGACGGCATCGGTGACGAACCCGCGCGGCGTGACGGGCTCGATCAGCGCCGCGCTCGTGGGCGCCGACGTGTTCGTCGGGGTGTCGGCGCCCGACGTCATCACGGGCCGCGACGTGTCCCGCATGGCGTCGGACTCGATCGTGTTCGCGCTCGCGAACCCACGCCCCGAGGTGGACCCGGACGACGCGGCGCAGTACGCGGCGGTCGTCGGGACGGGGCGTTCGGACTTCGCGAACCAGATCAACAACGTGCTCGCGTTCCCGGGCGTGTTCCGCGGTCTGCTCGACGCGCAGTCGCACCGCATCACGGACGAGATGTTGCTCGCCGCGGCGGGGGCGCTCGCGGCGGTGGTGCGGCCGCACGAGCTCAACCCGACGTACATCGTCCCGAGCGTCTTCCACCCGGAGGTCACGACGCGCGTCGCGGCAGCGGTCGCGGCCACCTCCCACTAGACCCCCCGAGCGCCACACATCGACCGCGAGCGCACCACCAACAAGCGTGGCGCTCGCGGCGGATGTGTGGCGGTCGCGGGGTGGGGTCAGCGGTAGGCGCCGCGGACGTGCTGCGGCTGGTAGCCCGTGGTCGTGACGTGCGCGAGCGGGACCGACGACGCCGGCTCGGGCGCGGCCGGCAGCTCGCCGAGGCGCACCCCCAGCTGGTGCGCGGCGCGCAGCGGCCACGACGGGTCGCGCAGCGCACCACGTCCGACGAGCACGGCGTCCGCCGACCCGTCGGCCAGCACGCGCTCGGCGAGCGCCGGGTCGTCGAGCAGCCCGACCGCCGCGACGGGCAGCCCCGCGGCGCGCACCTGTCGCGCGAACGGCACCTGGTAACCGGGCTCGACGGGGATCGCGGCGAGCGCGTTGCCGCCCGTCGACACGTCCACGAGATCGACCCCGTGCCCGACGAGCAGCCCGGCGACCCGCGCGACGTCGTCCCCGGTGAGCCCGCCCGGCACCCAGTCCGTCGCGGAGAGCCGCACGAGCAGCGGACGGTCGTCGGGCCACACCGCGCGCACCGCATCGACGGTCGCGACGAGCAGGCGCGCCCGGTCCTCGAGCGCACCGCCCCACTCGTCGGTGCGCGTGTTCGACAGCGGGGACAGGAACTGGTGCAGCAGGTAGCCGTGCGCGGCGTGCAGCTCGACGACGTCGAACCCCGCCGCGACCGCACGCCGCGCGGCATCCGCGAACACGCCCGGCAGCGCCGCGACCTCGTCCGACGAGAGCGCGCTCGGCACCGCGAGCTCCGGGAACGCCACGGCCGACGGCGCGACGGTCCCCCACCCGCCGTCGTCGGCCGGCACGGAACCGGTCGACGACGACCACGGCCGGTACACCGACGCCTTGCGACCGGCGTGCGCGAGCTGCACGCCGATGCGGGTGCCGCGCGCGTGCACGAAGTCCGTGATGCGCCGCCAGGCCGCCGCGTGCTCGTCGGACCACAGCCCGGCGTCCTGCGGCGAGATCCGCCCCTGCGGGACCACGGCGGTCGCCTCGGTCAGCAGCAGCCCGAACCCGCCCGACGCCCGCGCGCCGAGGTGCACGAGGTGCCAGTCGTCGACGAACCCGTCGACCGCGGAGTACTGGCACATGGGCGCGAGCCACGCGCGGTTGACGAACGTCGTGCCGCGCAGCGTCAGGGGCGAGAACAGGTGCGTCACACCCCGAACCTACGTCCCCACCTCCCCCGCGAGCGCCACACATCGACGCCGAGCGCACCCGAAACAGGCGTGGCGCTCGGCGTCGATGTGTGGCGTTCGGGGGTGGGAACTTTCGTCCCACGGGACGCGCTCGCGTGTGCGGGACAGTGGGCGCGTGCTGAGCATCGAGGACGCCGTCGAGACCCAGGTCGAGGCCGCGCACCACAAGTCGGACCTGCTGCGCACGCCGTGGCTGTTCCTCGTGCGGACCATGCTGGCCGGCGCGTACATCGGCATCGGCGTGGTCATCATGGTCGAGGCGGGCGGGCCGCTCGTCGCCGCCGGGAGCCCGTTCGCACCGCTCGTGCAGGGGCTCGTGTTCGGCGTCGCGCTCACGATCGTCGTGATCGCCGGGGCGGAGCTCGCGACGTCCGCGATGATGATGCTCACACAGGGCGCGATGCGCCGCCGCCTCACGTGGGGCCGGGCCGCGCTGACGCTGCTCGCGGTGCTCGGCGGCAACCTCGTCGGGTCGTTCGTGTTCGCGGTCCTCGTCCACCTCTCAGGCGTCACCGCACCCGGCACGGCCGCGGGCGACCAGGTCGCGCGCATGATCGAGCACAAGGCCGCCGAGACGAACGTGCAGCTGCTGTTCCGCGGGGTCCTGTGCAACCTCCTGGTCTGCCTGGGCGTGTGGTGCGCGACGAAGCTGCGCGACGAGACCGCGAAGATCCTCGCGATCTTCGCGTGCGTCACGGTGTTCATCACGTCGGGCTTCGAGCACGTCGTGGCGAACATGACGACCATGTCGCTCGGGCTGCTCGGCGGGATCGACGGCGCGACCGTGGCCGAGTTCGCCCGCAACGTGCTGTGGGTGGGGCTCGGCAACACGATCGGCGGTGCGCTGCTCGTCGGCGCCGCGTACGCGTACCGCGGGACCCCGCGCACGCTCGGCCACGAGGCCCCGGCCGGCCCGGTGGTCGACGCAGCGGTGGGCGCAGCGGCGGGCACGGCGCCCAGCGCGGCGCCCGCCGAGGAGGCCGAGCCCGTCCTACGGTGAACGGGTCGGCGGTGCCGCCCGCACCGCCCCGGACCCCGGGAGCCGTGATGAGCACCGACGAGAACCCGCCCGCCGCGAGCACCGGGTCCGACGAACCCGTCGTCACCTCGGCGCCCGACGAACCCGCGGTCACCCCAGGGTCCGACGAACCCGTCGTCACCTCGGCGCCCGACGAACCCGCGGCGACTCCAGGGTCCGACGCACCCCCGGTCACGACGGGGGACGAGGAGCCCAGCGAGGACACCGGTCGGCACGCAGCCGTGCGTCCCGACCCGGTCCCGCCGCCGCCCGCGCGCCCGAGCACGCGCCGCCCACCCGCGACGAGCCCGACGACGGCCCCGACGACGAACCCGGCCACCGCCCCGACCACCTCGATCGACGCGACCGCACCCGCGGCAACCACCCAGGCGCCCGCCCAGGCACCCGCCCCGGCGGCCGTCGCGGACACGGTCGTCGGACCACCCGTCGTCGATCCGGTCCCTGCGACCCCGGTCGACGGGACGCCGCTCGTCGCGACCCCCGCACCCGCGTCCGCGGCCACCGCACCCCGCCCCGCAGGACCCGGCGACGACCGGCTCTTCCCCGAGCCCAACGCGCCGCGCACCACGTCGGCGGGCACGCACTGGCTCGGCGCGTTCGTCGGGCTCGTCCTGGGTCCGCTCGCGGCGGGCGTGCTGCTGCTCGGCCAGTCGCGGATCCTCGCGGCGCAGGTTCCGCACTGGGACGCGACGGTCGACTGGTCGGGTGTCGTGCTCGTCGTGCTGGGGCTGCTCGCGCTCGGCTGGGTCGCGGTGCTCGCGGTGTGGACGCCCGCGGCCCCGATCACGGGCGGCACGGTGCTCACGCTCCTGGGCGGTGCGGCGCTCGCGGCTCCCGACGTCGTGCACACGCAGGTCACGAGGCTCGTCGACACGAGCGAGTGGCGCTCGACGTTCGTCGAGGTCACGGTCGCGGGGACCTCGGGCACGCTGCTCGTCGCGGGGTTCCTGGTGCTGCTCGCGGGCGTCGCGTCGGCGGCGGCACACCGCCGCGGGCTGCGGCTGGGCGCGTTCCGCGAACGTCACCGCTGACCGGTGCGCACGGCCCGGACCGCGAGACGCCGCGACGCGGACCGGGCCGATCACGCGTGCGGTGACTAGAGTGCCGAACCGGAGGGACGAAGGTCCCGACTCATCCGCACCGACGTCGTTGCTGGAGGCCCGCGTGTCCGACCCGACCGCCGGCGGCCTGGAGAACCTGCTCTCCGAGGACCGCCAGTTCCCCCCGTCGCCCGAGTTCGCCGCGCAGGCGAACGCGACCGCCGACCTGTACTCGTGGGCGAACGCGGACCGCCCCGCGTTCTGGGCCGAGCAGGCGCGCGAGCTGCTGACGTGGAGCACGCCGTTCACGCAGTCGCTCGACTGGTCGGACGCACCGGTCGCCCGGTGGTTCGCGGACGGGCGGCTCAACGCGGCGTACAACGCGGTGGACCGGCACGTCGAGGCGGGCCGCGGCGACCGGGTCGCGCTGCACTTCGAGGGCGAGGGCGGGGACACGCGCACGATCACGTACGCGGACCTGCAGCGCGAGGTCGCGCAGGCGGCGAACGCGCTCGTCGAGCTGGGGGTCGGCACGGGCGACCGGGTCGCGATCTACCTGCCGATGATCCCGGAGGCGGTCGTCGCGATGCTCGCGTGCGCGCGCATCGGGGCGCCGCACTCGGTGGTGTTCGGCGGGTTCTCGGCGGAGGCGCTGTACAGCCGCATCCTCGACGCGGAGGCGAAGCTCGTCATCACGGCCGACGGCGGGTTCCGCCGCGGTGCACCCTCGGCGCTCAAGCCCGCGGTCGACGAGGCGCTCGCGAAGGGTCCGACGACGGTCGAGCACGTGCTCGTCGTGCGGCGCACGGGTCAGGACGTCGCGTGGACCGAGGGCCGGGACCTGTGGTGGGCGGACGCGGTCGGCTCCGCGTCGGACCAGCACACCCCGGTCGAGGTCGACGCCGAGCACCCGCTGTTCATCCTCTACACGTCGGGCACGACGGGGAAGCCGAAGGGCATCTTCCACACGACGGGCGGGTACCTCACGCAGTCGGCGTACACGCACCTCAACGTGTTCGACCTCAAGCCCGAGTCGGACGTGTACTGGTGCACGGCCGACATCGGCTGGGTCACGGGGCACTCGTACGTCGTCTACGGACCGCTCGTCAACGGTGCGACGCAGGTCATCTACGAGGGCACTCCGGACACGCCGCACCGCGGCCGCTGGTGGGAGATCGTCCAGAAGTACGGCGTGACGATCCTGTACACGGCACCCACGGCCATCCGCACCTGCATGAAGTGGGGCGAGGACATCCCCGCGCAGTTCGACCTGTCGAGCCTGCGTGTGCTCGGCAGCGTGGGTGAGCCCATCAACCCCGAGGCGTGGATGTGGTACCGCCGCGTCATCGGCGGCGACCGCACGCCGATCGTCGACACGTGGTGGCAGACGGAGACGGGCGCGATCATGATCAGCCCGCTGCCGGGCGTCACGGCGACGAAGCCGGGTTCGGCGCAGGTCGCGCTGCCCGGTATCGCGGCGGACGTCGTCGACGACGAGGCCCGCTCGGTCCCCGACGGCGCGGGCGGCTACCTCGTGATCCGCGAGCCGTGGCCCGCGATGCTGCGCGGCATCTGGGGCGACCGGCAGCGCTACGTCGACACGTACTGGTCCCGGTTCCAGGGCCTGTACTTCGCGGGCGACGGCGCCAAGAAGGACGACGACGGCGACGTGTGGCTGCTCGGCCGCGTCGACGACGTCATGAACGTCTCGGGCCACCGCCTGTCGACGACCGAGATCGAGTCGGCGCTCGTGTCGCACGAGTGGGTCGCGGAGGCCGCGGTCGTCGGTGCGTCCGACGAGACCACGGGCCAGGCCGTCGTCGCGTTCGTGATCCTGCGCGGCGACGCGGGGGGCGGGGACGCCTCGGCCGACGAGGTCGCGACGACGCTGCGCAACCACGTCGCCAAGGAGATCGGGCCGATCGCGAAGCCGCGCCAGGTGCTCGTCGTGCCGGAGCTGCCCAAGACGCGCTCGGGCAAGATCATGCGCCGCCTGCTGCGGGACGTCGCGGAGCACCGCCAGGTCGGTGACGCGACGACGCTCGCGGACTCGTCGGTCATGGACCTCATCGCGCAGGGCCTGGCCACCCCGGCGAGCGCGTCGGAGGACTGACCCGGTCGCGGCCGGGTTAATCGATGCGCTTCGACGATCGGGGGTGCCGGGGCGACGTGCAGGTGTGCTGAGGTGGGGACGGATCCCGTCCAGGTCCGTCCCCATCACCGGCCACACCGTCGTGGCCCCGACCGGAACCCGGGTGCCGCGACCCGCGACACGGCTCGTCGCGCGCCCGGACGAGGACTGTCCATGAGGTCTCGACCCCTGCTCGCCCTGGCCGCCGCGGCGTCGCTCGTCGTCGGCGCATCCGTCGCCGCGTCGTCGGCGCAGGCCGCCACGCCGCCCGGGCTGCACGTGTCCGGCACGCAGCTCGTGGAGGCGGACGGCACGCCGTTCGTCGCCCGCGGCGTCTCGCACGCGCACACCTGGTTCACGTCCCAGACGCCGACCGCCATCCCGGCGATCCGTGCCGCGGGCGCCAACGCGCTGCGCGTCGTGCTGTCCGACGGCCACCGCTGGTCCAAGAACGACGCCGCCGACGTCGCGAACATCATCAGCCTGTGCAAGGCCAACGAGCTCATCTGCATGCTCGAGGACCACGACACGACCGGCTACGGCGAGGAGGGCGCGGCCTCGAGCCTCGACACGGCCGCGAGCTACTGGATCGGGCTCAAGGAGGTGCTCGTCGGGCAGGAGGACTACGTCCAGATCAACATCGGCAACGAGCCGTTCGGCAACAACGACACCGCGAACCTGAAGTGGGCGTCGGACACGTCGGCCGCGATCCAGCGGCTGCGCGCCGCCGGCCTGCACCACAACATCGTCGTGGACGCGCCCGCGTGGGGGCAGGACTGGAAGAACGTCATGCGCGACAGCGCGCAGACGGTCGCCGCGGCGGACCCGGACGACAACGTCCTGTTCTCGATCCACATGTACGGCGTCTACAACAACGCGTCGACCATCACGTCCTACCTCGACGCGTTCGCGGCGAAGGGGCTGCCGCTCATCATCGGCGAGTTCGGCTACCGGGCGTCGGCCGCGGACGTCGACGACGCGACCGTGATGGCCGAGGCCGTCGCGCGGGACATCGGCTACTACGGCTGGTCGTGGTCCGGGAACACCGACCCGATCCTCGACATGGTGCTCGGCTTCGACCCGGCGCACCTGTCGCCGTGGGGGCAGCGTGTGCTGAACGGCCCGAACGGCATCAAGGCGACCGCGGTCACCGCCTCGGTCTACGACGGCACCCACCCGACGCCCGACCCGTCCGAGGAGCCCACCGAGGAGCCCACGAGCGAGCCCACCGAGGAGCCGACCAGCGAGCCGTCCGAGGAACCCACCGACGAGCCCACGAGCGAGCCGACCGACGAGCCGACGGGCCAGCCGACCGGCTCCTGCGCCGCCGAGCTCCGGATCGTCAACGCCTGGCCGGGCGGCTTCCAGGGCGCGGTCGTCGTGACGGCCGGTACGAACCCGCTCACGCACTGGACCACGGCGTTCACCCTCCCCGGCGGCGCAACCGTCGCCCAGGGCTGGAGCGGCGACTTCTCCGGCACGAGCACCGTGACCGTCACCAACGCCGCCTGGAACGGCACCCTCGGCGCAGGCCAGAGCACCGAGTACGGCTTCATCGGCACGGGCACCGCCCCGGCCACGGCACCGGCGGTCACCTGCTCCTGACCGCACGTTGCGCGATCTGCGGCCGCACTTTCGTCACCGTCCGACGAAAGTGCGGCCGCAACCGTTTAGGCGCCTCCTCGCCCGCGCCCCGGGCTGGTTGGGTGACGGCGTGCCGGCCCCCGGGCGGGCACGCAGCCGATCACCGGTCACATCGCTGTGGCCACCGACCCACGCAGCTCTTCGGACCTCCCACAGCCCAGTCGTCCGAGGCTCAGGAACGAGGATGTCCATGAGGTCTCGACCCCTGCTCGCCGCCACCACCGTCGCGGCGCTCGTCGCCGCGCTCGGCGCGACGGCGCTCACCACGTCCGCCCAGGCGGCCACCCCACCCGGGCTGCACGTGTCCGGCACGCAGCTCGTCGAGGCGGACGGCACGCCGTTCGTCGCGCGCGGCGTCTCGCACGCCCACACCTGGTTCACGTCCCAGACGCCGACCGCGATCCCCGCGATCCGTGCCGCGGGCGCCAACGCCCTGCGCGTCGTGCTCTCGGGCGGTGACCGGTGGACCAAGAACGACGCCTCCGATGTCGCGAACATCATCAGCCTGTGCAAGGCCAACGAGCTGATCTGCATGCTCGAGGACCACGACACGACGGGCTACGGCGAGCAGGACGGTGCCGTGACGCTCGCGAAGGCCGCCGACTACTGGGTGAGCCTCGCGTCCGTCCTCAAGGGCCAGGAGGACTACGTCCAGATCAACATCGGCAACGAGCCCTACGGCAACAACGCGACCGCGAACGCGGGCTGGGCCGCGGACTCGTCCGCCGCCGTGCAGAAGCTGCGCGCCGCGGGCCTGCACCACAACATCGTGATCGACGCGCCGTCGTGGGGTCAGGACTGGGCGGGCATCATGCGGGACAACGCCGCGACCGTCGCCGCAGCCGACCCCGACAAGAACGTCCTGTTCTCGGTGCACATGTACGGCGTCTACAACAACGCGTCGACCATCAGGACCTACCTCGACGCGTTCACGTCGAAGGGGCTGCCGCTCGTCATCGGCGAGTTCGGCAACATGCACTCCGACGGTGACCCCGACGAGGACACGATCATGTCCGAGGCCGCCGCCCGCGGGCTCGGCTACTACGGCTGGTCCTGGTCCGGCAACGGCGGCGGTGTCGAGTACCTCGACATGGTCACGAACTTCAACCCGGCGCAGAAGACGTCCTGGGGCACGCGCCTGTTCGACGGCGCCAACGGCATCACGTCCACCGCGGTGACGGCCTCGGTCTACTCGGGCACGCACCCGACACCGACCCCCACCCCGACGCCGACTCCCACCCCGACGCCGACTCCCACCCCGACGCCGACCCCGACTCCCACCCCCACGCCCACCCCGACCCCGACGCCCACGCCGAGCCCCACACCGACCCACACCCCGTCCCCGACGACGAACCCCGGCGGGGCGTGCACGGCGACGTTCACGCTCGTCGGATCGTGGCCCGGCGGGTTCCAGGGCGCGGTCGTCGTGAAGGCCGGCGCGACCCCGCTCACGCACTGGACCACGGCGTTCACCCTGCCCGGCGGCGCGGCCGTCGCCCAGGGCTGGAGCGGCGACTTCTCCGGCACGAGCACCGTGACCGTCACCAACGCCGCCTGGAACGGCACCCTCGGCGCGGGCCAGAGCACCGAGTACGGCTTCATCGGCACGGGCACGGCCCCGACGACGGCCCCGCCGGTCACCTGCTCCTGACCGCAGGACACCCCGCCACCGGCTCGATCGTTCGAGGTTCTGGTCGCTGACAGCAGCCAGAACTTCGAACGATCGGGTCGGGCGGGCTGGGCGGGCTGGGCGGGCGGATCGGGCCGACGAGCGAGGTCAGCGCAGGGCGAGCGTCGCCAGGAGGGCGCGGACCGCGTCGCGGCCGGCTCGGTTCGCGCCGATCGTCGAGGCCGACGGGCCGTAGCCGACGAGGTGCAGGCGCGGGTCCGCGGCGACCTGTGTCCCGGACATGACGATCCCGCCGTGCGAGCCGCGCAGCCGCAGCGGCGCGAGGTGGTCGAGCGCGGGCCGGTAGCCCGTCGCCCACACGATCGTGCGCGCCTCGACGAAGCCCGGCCCGTCGGTCCACCCCCCGAGCCCGGGCTCGGGCTCGGGGGCAGCGGCCTGCGGCGCACGACCGGGCGACGCCGACCCACCGCCGACCGCGACCGCGCGCGGCTCGACCGGGACGGGTACCGGCGGCGGGACCGGGTCGTCCCACACGACGCCCTCGGCGACGATCCTGCTGAACACCGGCCGGGACAGGAGCACCCCGGACGCGATCCCGGCCCGGTAGGCGTCGGTGAGCGGCAGCCCCGTGACGGACACGATCGACCCGGGCGGCAGCCCGGCGCGCGTGCGCTCCTCGACGAGCGCGACGGCGGCCCGCCCCAGCTCGGGCGTGAGCTCGCTCGTACGCCAGGCGGGCGGTCGCCGCGTGACCCACGTGGTCGTCGTGACCTCCGCGAGCGCGAGCAGGAGCTGTACGGCGGACGTTCCACCGCCGACGACGACCACGTGCCCGCCGGCGAGCCCGGCGGGATCCCGCACGTCGCGCGAGTGGACCTGGCGCCCGCGGAACGCGGCCCGTCCCGGGTAGGCGGGCCAGAACGGCTTGCGCCAGGTGCCGGACGCGTTGACCAGGCCGCGCGTGCGCCACACGACGCGCGCCGCCGGGTCGCCGACGAGCTCGCTCGTGACGAGCAGGCGCCGCCCCGCACCGTCGGCCGTCGGCTCGTCGGGCGCGTCCTCGACCCGCGTGACCGTCACGGGCCGCTGCACGTGCAGCCCGAACGCCTCCTCGTACTGCGCGAAGTAGTACGGCACGGCGCGCGCGGCGCTCTCCTGCGGGTCCGGGACGAGCAGCGGCATGCCCGGCAGGTCGTGCACGCCGTGCGCGTCGGCGACGCGCATGCCCGGCGGCCGGTGCTGCCACGCGCCGCCCGGAGCGGGGGCGTCGTCCAGCACGACGAACGTCGCTGCGGCCTCCTGCCAGCCCCGGTCCCCGACGGGGACCAGACCGGCCTTGTGCAGGTGGTACGCCGCGGACAGCCCCGCCTGGCCCGCTCCGACGACCACGACGTCGACGTCGACGACCTGCGCCGCGGCAGGCGTCGGACCCGTCGTGCCGTCCGTCGTGCCCGACGACCGCCGGGTCGGGTCGACGGCGCGACGCCGCCGCGACCGCCGCGCGGGCTCGTCGGGCACCGGCACGGGCGCCTCGGGTGTCGGCTCGTCCGGGATCGGCGCGCTGTCGACCGGATCGCCGGGCGGTACGTCGACGTCCGGGGCCGGCGGCGCGGGAGGCGGGGTCGGCTCGTCGGAGACCTGCGCGGCACGCTCGGCCGCGCGCAGGCTCCGGCGCGTGACCCGGGCCGGTCCGGCTTCCACCGCAGGCGCGGTGGGGACCGTCGGCACCGTCCCGGCGGCTCCCGCGGTCCCGGCAGCCGCCGCGGGGAGCGACGCAGCGTCGTCTCCGCCCGGGCGCGCGAGATCGGGGTCGGGAGCCATGATCTGACCAACGTACGTCACCCGGCCGTCCGGCCACACGCCCCGCCGCGCCGTGGACCTGCCCGACGATCCCGCGCCACGCTCCCGGCTGCGTCCGGTCCGCCCGGTGTGCGCGGGTTCAGCCCGCCGCTGACGTCCACGAGCCCGCCGTGGATCTGCAGCGGACCTGCCGTGTCCGCCCCCGTGAGCGGTCGCCCCGGGCCACCTCCGGGCCGCCGGGGTCGCTCCTGCGGGTGACCCGCTCCCGTGGGAACCGTCTCGCGTGATGGGATGGGCGGATGGTCGAGCCGACGAGGGCGCGCGTGACGGTCACCGTGCGCCCCGCACCCCTGTCGTCCGAGGCCGCCTCCGCGGTGCGTGCGCTGGCCGCCGCGGCGGCCGAGGCGGACGCGGTCGCGCCGCTGTCGGAACAGCCGCTGCTGTGGCTCGAGGACCCGCAGGCCCCGGTCGTCCACCTGCTCGTGTCGTGCTCGCGGGGCGAGAGCGAGCACGGCGCCGACGACGGTGACAGCGACGGTGACAGTGACCATGACGGTGACGGTGACGGTGACGGTGACCGCACGGTCGTCGGGTACGCGCAGGTGGACGTCGGAAGCACGACGGCCGCGCGCGCCGAGCTCGTCGCGCACCCGGCGCACCGGCGTTCGGGCACGGCGGCGGCACTGCTCGACGCGGCCCGCGCGACGGCGCACGAGATCCCCGGCCGTCCGCTGCACGTGTGGGCGCACGGGGCGCTTCCCGCAGCGCGGGCCTTCGCGGAGGCGGCGGGCATGCACGTCGTGCGCGAGCTGTGGCAGATGCGCCTGGACCTCGCGGCATGGTCCGAGGGGGCCACGACGCGACCGGCGCGGGCGCTGCCGCACGGCGTGACGGCCCGCGCGTTCGTGCCCGGGCAGGACGAGGACGCGTGGCGGCGCGTCAACTCGCGCGCGTTCGCGCACCACCCCGAGCAGGGGCGCATGACGAGCGCCGACCTGCGGGCCCGTGAGCTCGAACCGTGGTTCGACCCCGCGGGCTTCCTGCTGGTCGAGCGCGACGGCATGCTGCTCGGCTCGGTCTGGACCAAGGTGCACGCACCGGGCGAGCACGGTCCGCAGGCAGTCGGCGAGATCTACGTCGTGGGGGTCGACCCGGACGCGCAGGGGCTCGGGCTCGGCGGCGCGCTCACCGACCTGGGGCTCGCGCACCTGGCCGCACGCGGGCTGCACGAGGTCATCCTCTACACCGAGGCGGACAACGAGGTCGCGATCCGGACGTACCGCCGCGCGGGGTTCGAGCCGTCCGCGGTCGACGTGATGTTCGGCGAGGACACGCCGCGTTCATCCAGTGGTGCCACCATGGGCGCATGACGGACGCCCCCGCTCTCAGCACCGAGCTCGAGGCCCACATCGCCGAGCACCTCGCGCGCCCGCAGGAAGCGCCGGAGCCCGACGTCGAGCTCGAACCGCTCCCGGCGGACCGGTTCCTCGACCGGGAGCTGTCGTGGCTGGCGTTCAACCAGCGCGTGCTCGAGCTCGCGGAGGACGGGGACCTGCCGCTGCTCGAGCGCGTGCGGTTCCTGGCGATCTTCGCGTCCAACCTCGACGAGTTCTTCATGGTCCGCGTCGCCGGGCTCAAGCGCCGCATCGCGACCGGCATCGCGGTACCCGCCGCGTCCGGGCTGAGCCCGCGCCAGGTGCTCGAGGCCATCAGCGAGAAGGCCCACGAGCTGATGGACCGCCACGCGCGCGTGTTCGCGGACCAGGTGCAGCCCGCGCTCGCGGCCGAGGGCATCACGCTCGTGCGCTGGCAGGACCTCGGCGAGTCCGAGCAGGACCGGCTGCGCAAGTTCTTCCGGCGGCAGATCTTCCCGGTGCTCACGCCGCTCGCGGTGGACCCGGCGCACCCGTTCCCGTACATCTCGGGGCTCTCGCTCAACCTCGCGGTGGTCGTCGTGAACCCGGCGACGGGCAAGGAGCACTTCGCGCGCGTCAAGGTCCCGCCGCTGCTGCCGCGGTTCATCGCGGTCGACGCGAGCGGCCGCCCGTCCGCGCCGGACGAGCAGACCGCATCGGTCGAGAAGGGCCCGACGAGCTTCGTGCCCGTCGAGGACGTCATCTCCGAGCACCTCGAACAGCTCTTCCCGGGCATGGAGGTGCGCGAGCACCACACGTTCCGCGTGACGCGCAACGAGGACGTCGAGGTCGAGGAGGACGACGCCGAGAACCTCCTCAAGGCCATGGAGAAGGAGCTGCTGCGCCGGCGGTTCGGGCCGCCCGTGCGCCTCGAGATCGCCGACGGCATCAGCCCGCGCATCCGCACGCTCCTGGTCCGCGAGCTCGGCATGGCGGAGGACGAGGTCTACGAGCTGCCCGCACCGCTCGACCACACGGGGCTCAACGTCATCGCGGACCTCGACCGCTCGGAGCTGCAGTTCCCGCGGTTCGTCCCGACGACGCACCGCCAGCTCGCGGAGGTCGAGTCGGCGACGCCCACGGACGTGTTCGCGAAGATCCGCGAGCGCGACATCCTGCTGCACCACCCGTACGACTCGTTCTCGACGAGCGTGCAGACGTTCCTCGAGCAGGCGGCCGCGGACCCCGCGGTGCTCGCGATCAAGCAGACGCTCTACCGCACGTCGGGCGACTCGCCGATCGTCGACGCCCTGATCGACGCGGCCGAGGCGGGCAAGCAGGTCCTCGCGCTCGTCGAGATCAAGGCCCGGTTCGACGAGCAGAACAACATCTCGTGGGCGCGCAAGCTCGAGCAGGCGGGCGTGCACGTGGTCTACGGGATCGTCGGGCTCAAGACGCACTGCAAGCTCTCGCTCGTCGTGCGTCAGGAGGCCGACGGCCTGCGCCGCTACAGCCACGTCGGGACCGGCAACTACCACCCCAAGACCGCGCGGCTCTACACGGACCTGGGGCTCCTGACGTCCGACCCGGAGGTCGGCCAGGACCTCACGCGCCTGTTCAACCAGCTCTCGGGCTACGCCCCCAAGAGCCGCTTCCACCGCCTGCTCGTCGCCCCGCGCTCGGTGCGGGCCGGGCTCGTCGAGCGCATCGAGCGCGAGGCGGCCGCGGCGCGCGCGGGTGAGCCCGCGTGGATCAGGCTGAAGGTCAACTCGATGGTCGACGAGGTCACGATCGACGCGCTGTACCGCGCGAGCCAGGCGGGCGTCCCCGTCGACCTCGTCGTGCGCGGCATCTGCGCGCTGCGGCCCGGCGTCCCCGGGCTCAGCGAGAACATCCGCGTGCGCTCGATCCTCGGCCGGTTCCTCGAGCACGCGCGCATCTTCGCGTTCGCGCACGCGACCCCCGCGGCCGACGACACCTTCGAGGGTCCCGAGGTGTTCATCGGCTCCGCAGACCTCATGCACCGCAACCTCGACCGCCGCGTCGAGGCGCTCGTGCGGGTCGCGGACCCCGACCAGGTGGCCGAGCTCGTCGACCTGATCGACGAGTCCGTCTCCGACACCACGTCGTCGTGGCACCTGGAGCCCGACGGCTCGTGGGTGCGTGCGGCGCGGTCCGCCGACGGCACCCCGCTGACCGACCTCCACTCGGTCCTCATCACGCGGCAGAGGCGGCGGCCCGGGACGGCCCGGTGAGCCAGGCGCACACCGCTCCGGTCGTCGTCGAGGCCGCCGGGGCGCTCGTCTGGCGCGTCCGCACGGGACGGCTGCAGGTCGCGCTCGTGCACCGCCCGCGCTACGACGACTGGTCGTGGCCGAAGGGCAAGCTCGAGCCCGGCGAGTCGATCGTGACGGCCGCGTGGCGCGAGGTCGCCGAGGAGACCGGCCACGACGTCGTGCTCGGCGTCCCGCTGCCGCCGCTCGAGTACGCGATATCGGGCGGGCGCACCAAGCGCGTGCACTACTGGGCGGCACAGGTCGCGGGCCGCGACGACGCCGCGTCGCTGCGCGCGCGTCCGCCCGTCCCGCGCGCGTCGCGCGCCGAGATCGACCACGTCCGCTGGTTCGACGTCGAGGTCGCGGCGGCCCGCCTCACGCGCGCCGACGACCGCGCCCCGCTCGTCGCGCTCGTCGCGGCGCACGCCAAGGGGCGGCTCGACACGCGCGCGGTGGTCGTCGCGCGGCACGGGACGGCCCGACGACGCAGCGGCTGGGCAGGCGGCGAGGACGACCGCCCGCTGACGCCCGTGGGCCGTCGCCAGGCCGCTCACCTCGTGCCCGTGGTCTCGGCGTTCGGCGCCGGGCGGATCGTGTCGAGCCCCTGGCTGCGCTGCGTGGACACCGCACAGCCGTACGCGTCGGCCGCCCAGCTGCCCGTCGAGCACGTCGCCGGGCTCTCGGAGGCGGGTCACGCCGCGGACCCGGGTGCCGTCGCCGACGTCGTCGAGTCGTTGCTGCAGGCGCCGGGTGACTCGGTGCTGTGCACGCACCGGCCCGTGCTGCCGGCCGTGGTCGCGGCGCTCGCGAGCCGCTCGCGACGCTCCGTGCGGGACGCGCTGCCCTCGTCGGACCCGTACCTGCACCCCGGCCAGGTGCTCGTCGCGCACGTCGCGCAGCGGGCCGACGGCCCGCGCGTGGTCGCGGTCGAGACCCACCGCCCGGTCGCGTGAGCGGGACCACGCGGCCCGCGGCGGGGTCGCACCGCGGCGGCACGTAGCATGGGAGCGCGACGTCGGGCCGCGGTAGCCCCGGGCTCCATCTTCAGCCGCTCCGAGCGGCCGTGCGCCGAGAGGCGCTCCCGGTCCGGCGTCGCGCCCGCCCGCTCGTCGGACGCGTGCGCTGGGCCGCGACCTGCACGACACCGGGACGACGCCTCGTGTTTCTCGAAACGTCGCCGGGGAACTAGCCTGACACCGACCTGCCACCCCTCCTCCGGAGCCTGAAGTGCGCCTGCGCCTGACACCGCGCGACACCACGTTCTTCGACCTGTTCGCCGCGTCCGCGCAGCACCTGGTCACGGGAGCGAACCTGCTCAGCGAGATGCTGGGCGCGACCCCCGAGGCCCGCAAGGAGATCAACAAGCGGATCTCCGAGGCGGAGCACCTGGCCGACGAGGCGACGCACCAGATCATGCGGCGGCTCAACCAGACGTTCGTGACGCCGTTCGACCGCGACGACATCTACATGCTGGCGTCGACGCTCGACGACTGCATGGACTTCATGGACGAGGCCGCGGACCTCATGGTCCTGTACAAGGTCGGCGAGCTGCCGGCGCGCGTCGCGGACCAGGTGCAGGTGCTGCAGCGCGCCGCGGAGCTCACCGCCGAGGCGATGCCGCGGCTGCGCTCGATGGACGCGCTGTCCGAGTACTGGGTCGAGGTCAACCGCCTCGAGAACCAGGCGGACAAGTCGTACCGCAAGCTCCTGGCGCAGATGTTCGACGAGATCGCCGACCCGATCGAGCTGCTCAAGCTCAAGGAGATCGTCGAGAAGCTCGAGGAGGCCGCCGACGCGTTCGAGAAGGTCGCGAACGCGGTCGAGACGATCGCCGTCAAGGAGTCCTGAGCCGCCGTGGAGGTCGCGCTCGTCATCCTCGTCGTCGCGCTCGCGCTCGGCTTCGACTACACCAACGGGTTCCACGACGCGGCGAACGCGATCGCGACGTCCGTCTCGACCCGGGCCCTGACCCCGCGCATCGCGCTCATCATGGCCGCCGTGATGAACTTCGTCGGCGCCATGCTCGGCACGACGGTCGCGGAGACCATCGCGACGTCGATCGTGGACCTCGCGGACGCGAGCAACCACAGCGCGCTGCTCGTGATCATCTGCGGGCTCGTCGGCGCGATCGTCTGGAACCTCATCACGTGGTGGTTCGGGCTGCCGTCGTCCTCGACGCACGCGCTCATCGGCGGGCTCGTGGGCGCGGGGCTCGCGGCGAGCCTCGGCGTCTACTGGGGCTCGGTGTTCGACAAGGTCGTCGTGCCGATGGTGCTGTCCCCCGTCATCGGCTTCACGCTCGCGTTCTTCCTCATGGTCGGCGTGCTGTGGCTCCTGCGGAACCGCCCGCCGACCCGCGTGATGCGCCGGTTCCGGCTCGCGCAGACCGTCTCGGCGTCCGCGATGGCACTCGGGCACGGTCTGCAGGACGCGCAGAAGACGATGGGCGTCATCTACCTCGCGCTGCTCACCGTCGGGTGGGCCGACGCGGACGAGGGCATCCCGCTGTGGGTCAAGATCGGTGCCGCGAGCGCGATCTCCGCGGGCACCTACTCGGGCGGGTGGCGCATCATGCGCACGCTCGGCCGCAAGATCATCGAGGTGGACCCGGCGCGCGGGTTCGTCGCGGAGTCCGTCTCGGCGTCGGTGCTCTACGTGATGGCGATGGGGCTGCACGCGCCGGTCTCGACGACGCACACCGTGACGTCCGCGATCATGGGCGTCGGTGCGACCAAGCGGGCCTCGGCCGTGCGGTGGGGCGTCGCGAAGAACATCGCGACCGCGTGGGTCCTGACGATCCCGGCCGCGGCGCTCGTCGCGGCGATCTTCACGTTCCTGCTGCGGCCGCTCATCGGCTGACCATCAGTCCAGGCGGTCGACCCGCCACAGCTGCGCGGCGTGCTCCAGCTCCTCGGCGGTGCGCAGGAGCGACGACGCGCCCAGCGTGAGCCGCGTCGCCCCCGACGGATCGACGACGTCGAGGTGGTCGGCGTCGAACGCGGCCCCCGCGGCGAGCACGCGGCAGAACGCGCCCGCGCGGTCGAGTGCGCCGTCGAGGTCGCCCGCGTAGACGCCCGAGAGCACCGCGTCGGCGACCGCACGCACGTCGGAGGGCCCCGGAGCGGGCACGACGCCCGCGACGGCGTCGTGCACCGGCACGGCCGCGACGCCCTGGCGGTAGCGGTCCGCGACCGTCTCGGGGTCGCGCCGCACCCACTCGCGCAGCACGTAGAGCCGCCACAGCGCACCCGGCAGGGTCGTGGGCGCGGCGTCCGACCACAGCCCGGCGACGACGTCGAGGCCCTCGGTCTCGACGAGCGCGACGAGGCGGGCGACGACCGCGGGGTCCTGCGCCGCCCGGCCACGGTGCACGAGCGCCGCAGCGGTCGTGTGCGCGACCTCGTCGCGCAGCGCGGGGTCGATCGCCCCCGGGAGCTCGTCGGCGGCGCGCGGGTCCAGCATCGCGGGCCGCCGGGGGCGGCGTGGTCCGTCGGCCATGGGCAGTCTCCTCGTGGTGGGCCGGTCGCGGGCTCGTCGGGCGGCGGCCGCGGTCGTCGTGCGTCCCCAGTGTCCCCCCGGGCCGGCCGAGTCCCCCTCGGCGCGGCGCACACCTGCGCGCGTCCGCTCGGCGTGCGAGGTTGCCGGGCCGGGGTCACTGTGGAGGCTGCGAGGCAGCCCGTGTCGTCGACCGAGGGGGAAGACCCGATGTCCACAGGATCGACGGGCGCGACGGCGCCGCAGGGAGCGCGCGGTGCGCGGCCGACGGGGAACCCGCACCGGGGCAAGGCGATCGCCCTGGCGGTCGCGGCCGCCGTCGGTGGGTTCCTGTTCGGCTTCGACAGCTCGGTCATCAACGGTGCGGTCGATGCGATCGGCACGGAGTTCGACCTCGTCGACAACGACGTGCTGTCGGGCTTCGTGGTCGCGGTCGCGCTGCTCGGGTGCGCGCTCGGCGCATGGGTCGCGGGCCGTCTGGCCGACCGTTGGGGCCGCACGCGCACCATGGTGCTCGGCTCCGTGATGTTCCTCGTCTCGTCGGTCATGACCGGCATCGCGTTCAGCGTGGGCGACCTCATCCTGTGGCGCGTGCTCGCCGGCATCGGCATCGGCATCGCGTCGGTCATGGCGCCCGCGTACATCGCCGAGATCGCGCCCGCCGCGCTGCGCGGTCGGCTCGGCTCGCTGCAGCAGCTCGCCATCACGCTCGGCATCTTCGCGGCGCTGCTGTCGGACCAGCTCCTGCAGAGCGCCGCGGGCGGTCCGGACCAGGAGCTGTGGTGGGGCTTCGCGGCGTGGCAGTGGATGTTCTTCGTCGGTGTCGTGCCCGCGGCGCTGTACGGGGTCCTGTCGCTGCTCATGCCCGAGTCGCCGCGCTACCTGCTCCAGCAGGACCGGCACGACGAGGCGTTCCGCGTGCTCGCGAGCGTCGACCCGGACCCGCAGGCGGCGGTCGACCGCATCGAGCGGTCCATCGCCGAGGACCGCGCGAACGCTGCGCAGTCGAGCCTGCGCGGTCCGGCGTTCGGCCTGCTGCCGATCGTGTGGGTCGGCATCCTGCTGTCGGTGTTCCAGCAGTTCGTCGGGATCAACGTGATCTTCTACTACTCGACGACGCTGTGGCAGGCCGTCGGGTTCGAGCAGAGCGACGCGTTCACGGTCTCGACGATCACGTCGGTCACCAACGTCGCGGTCACGTTCATCGCGATCGCGCTCGTGGACAAGATCGGCCGTCGCCCGATGCTGCTGATCGGCTCGCTCGGGATGACGGTGTCGCTCGGGCTCATGGCGCTCGCGTTCACGCAGTCCTCTCAGGTGCCCGACCCGCAGAACGTGGGCGAGACGCTCACGCAGCTCCCCGGCGGCTGGGGCACGACCGCGCTGGTCGCGGCCAACGCGTTCGTCGTGTTCTTCGGTGCGACGTGGGGGCCGCTCGTGTGGGTGCTGCTCGGCGAGATGTTCCCGAACCGCATCCGTGCGGCTGCGCTCGGCGTGGCCGCGGCCGCGCAGTGGATCGCGAACTTCGTCATCACCGAGACGTTCCCGGTCCTGCTCCACCAGTTCGGCGCCTCGATCCCGTACCTGCTGTACACGGTGTTCGCGTTCCTGTCGTTCCTGTTCGTGCTCGCGAAGGTGCCCGAGACCAAGGGCATGCAGCTCGAGGACATGAACGACCTGCGCCTGGAGCGACCGGCCCGCGGGCAGGCCGGGGCGCGTGCGGGCGACGCCTGACGACGGTGTGACGCAGCAGACGTCCACGACGTTTGCGTGCTGCATACATCGAGCGTATGTTTGCGTGCAACAACCACTTCAGGAGCGTGCCCGCCGTGCCGTCGACCGAGATCCTCGACCCCGCCGTCTCGAGCCCCGAGCTCGCGATGCTGCGCGCCGTGGAGGGCTTCTCGCGCACGCTGCGCGAGGTCGGCACGGTGCTCGTGCGGGACGCCGAGTGCAGCCGGGCCACCGCGACGCTCGTCCGGATGCTCGCGGTGCGGACCCGCTCGGGACTGCCCACGCAGGTCGGCGACGTCGCGCACGCGCTGCGCGTCGACATGTCCGTCGCGAGCCGGCAGATCAGCCAGCTCGTCGACGACGGTCTCGTGGAACGCACGGTCGACACCGACGACCGCCGCGCCCGCACCCTGCGGCTCACGACCGAGGGCCTCGAGCGTGCCGACGCGATCGACAAGGCCCTCATCACCGCGACCGCGGACCTGCTGTCCGACTGGACGCCGCAGGACGTCGCCGCAGCCATCGAGCTGATCGTGCGACTCACCGCGACGTTCGACCGCGCGACCGTCGCCGCACACGAGCGCGCACCCGCGTGACCACCTGAGCCTCCATCCGCATGACCCGCCGACGACGCCGGGACCCCCGAACCCGACGAGAGCAAGGACACCCGTGACCACCGAAACCACCAGCTCGGCCGAGCAGCCGCTCGACGAGACGCCCGAGACCTCGGGCGCACCACGCATGACGCACCGCGAGGTGCTCGAGTCGCTGTCCGGCATCCTGCTCGGCATGTTCGTCTCGATGCTCGCGACGAGCGTCGTCTCCTCCTCGCTGCCCCGCATCATCACCGACCTGGGCGGCAACCAGTCCGCGTTCACCTGGGTCGTCACGGCGACGCTGCTGACCACGACGATCTCGACCCCGATCTGGGGCAAGCTCGCCGACCTCGTCAACCGCAAGCTGCTCATCCAGCTCGCGCTCGGCATCACGGTCGCGTCGTCGGCGCTCGCCGGCCTGTCGCACAACACCGAGATGCTCATCGGGATGCGCGCGCTGCAGGGCATCGGCGCGGGCGGTCTGACCGCGCTCGGCACGGTCCTCATCGCCGACATCATCAGCCCGCGCGAGCGCGGTCGGTACATGGGCCTCATGGGCGCCGTCATGGGCGTCTCGATGGTCGGCGGCCCGCTGCTCGGCGGGGTCATCACGGACTCGTCGCTCACGTGGCGCGCCAACTTCTTCGTCGGCCTCCCGTTCGCGGTGTTCGCGATCATCGTGCTGCAGCGCACGCTGCACCTGCCCCCGCTCGCCCGCCGCGTCGTGCGCATCGACTACTGGGGCGCCATGCTCATCTCGGTCGGCATCGCGCTGCTCCTGCTGTGGGTCACGTTCGCCGGCGACCGGTTCGACTGGGCCTCGTGGCAGACCGCCGCGATGCTCGCGGGTGCCGCCCTCTCGCTCGCCGCGGCGCTGTGGGTCGAGTCCGGCGCGCAGGAGCCGATCATCCCGCTCGGCCTGTTCCGCAACCGCACGCTCGTGCTGTCGGTCGTCGCGAGCATCGCCGTCGGCATCGCGATGTTCGGCACGTCGGTGTTCCTCAGCCAGTACATGCAGCTCGCTCGTGGCAAGACCCCGACCCAGTCGGGCCTCATGACGATCCCGATGATCGTCGGTGTCCTCGTCGCCTCGACCTGGTCGGGCCAGATCATCAGCAAGACGGGCCGCTACAAGAAGTTCATGATCGTCGGCGCCGCGACCCTCACAGTGGGCATCGCGCTCATGGGCACGATCCACTACAACACCAGCTTCGTGCTCGTGAGCGCGTACATGGTGATCCTCGGCGCGGGCGTCGGCATGCTCATGCAGAACCTCGTGCTCGCGGTGCAGAACACGCTGCACGTGTCCGAGATCGGCTCGGGCACCGCGACCGTCGCGTTCTTCCGGACGCTCGGCGGAGCGATCGGCGTCTCGGTGCTCGGCGCGATCCTGTCGAACCGCTCGGCCTCCTACCTCGCGAGCGGTCTCGCCAAGCTCGGCATCGACACCTCCGCGATGGGCAGCGACGGTGCCCTGCCGGACCTGTCGACGCTCCCGGGTCCGGTGCGGACCGTCGTCGAGCAGGCCTTCGGTGACGCCATCGCGGACCTGTTCCTGTTCGCGGCACCCATCGCGCTCGTCTCGCTCGTCGCGGTGATCTTCCTCAAGGAGGTCCCGCTCGGCCGCCGGTCCGGCGTCGAGCAGCGCCTCTCCGAGGAGATGGCCGACGAGTCCGCGGCGGCGCTCGCGCCCGTCACCGACGAGCTGGTCCCGGCGGTCGTCGGCGCGGTCGAGCCGACCCAGCCCACGGACGGCACAGCGTCGGATGAGGGCACCGCGCAGTCGCACACCCGCTGAGCCCCGGACCCGGCGCACCACCGACGACGAGAGGCGTGGACCCCGCACGGTCCGCGCCTCTCGTCGTTGCCGTCCCGACCCGCAGGGTCAGACGTGCGTCGGCTCGCGCGCCGGCGGTGGAGTCGTCCACGCGGACGACAGGTCGCGGTTGAGGCGACCGAGCTGAGCCGTGAGCTGGGCGATCTGCTCGGGCGTCCAGTCCTCGAGGGCGCGGCCGAGGAAGTCACGTCGGGCCTGCTGCGCGAGCTCGAGCTGATCGTGACCCGCCGCGGTCAGCGAGAGGAGCTGGCCACGGAAGTCGTCGGGGTCGGGGGCACGCGTGACGAGACCGAGTGCGCCGAGTCGCGCGAGCTGTCGCGACATCGTGCCGCGGCCGACGCCGATGTACGCCGCGAGGTCGCTCGCCCGCACGCCCGGCGTGCGCTCGATGAGCGCGAGCAGCTCATAGGCCGACGGCTCGAGGTCAGGGTGCACTCGTCGCGCCATCGCGGCCGACGACGCCGTGGCGCGGCGCAGGAACAGGCCGAGCTCACGCTCGAGCTGCTGCAGGTCGTCGTCCATCACGCGCCCATCTTGACGCGCGGTCGCCACCGCCGCATACGGCCGGAGCGGGCGAATAATCCGCTGACCAGGGGCGCGAGCAGGAACTCTCGGGTGCTAGCACCCAATCGGGCGCTCGTCGCACCCGCGCTGCACCTCAGCGACCCCAGGTGACGCGCTGCCGGGCCACGTGCGCGATGGCCGCCACCCGGTCCGGCTCGAGCACGGCGGGCATCGAGCGCAGCTCGGTCGCCAGCGCACCGCGCGTCACGACGATCGTGCCGTGCGCGTCGGGACGCGTCTGGCCGGACAGCTCGCCGAGGACCACGACGATCGACTGCACCGAGACGTCGGCGCACCCGGCCCGCAGCAGGAGGCCGCGCACACGCGCCGCCTCCATGCGAGCCGCGTGCAGGTGCCCGACGGGAGTGCCGTCGACCGTCATGCAGCCGCCCTCGACCACGATCCGCTGCCCGGCCTCGCCGCGCTGCTCGACCGCGAAGATGCCGCCGGGACCGATGAGCAGGTGCTCGACGACCGTGCCCTGACGCCCGAGCGGCACGTCGTGCACCACGTGCCAGCCCTCCGCGTACAGCCGCTCGAGCCGCGTGCGCAACGAGGCCGCGCGTCCTCCGTGCCGCTCGTCGACGGGCCCGAGCCACGCGGTCAGCGCGGTCCGCTCGGGGGCGTCGAACGGCTGCCGGGGCATCGGCAGCGTGAGCTCGTTGCCGTCACCGCGCAGGAACTCCTGCGCGGCCCGGCGCAGCGGCGCCTCCAGCTCGGGCTCCTCGACGACGACCTCGCCCGACTGCAGGTCGATCGACCCGACGCGGGCGCCCGTCTCGTGGGTCACGAAGAGCCGGTCGGCGCCGTAGCGCCGCCACCGCCTGACCGTGAGCACCTCGTCCACGTCCTCATCATCGGCGCACCACGTCCCGATCTTCAGCGTCCGCGCCGTTCTCGCCCCGAGAGTCGACCGATCGGGGGTCGCCCGACGGCGGTCCGCCGTCCGTGTGGCGGGCGGCGGCGCCCCGGGTCAGGACTCGACCGGCTCGAACGTCAGGCTCACCGAGTTCATGCAGAACCGGTCGCCCGTCGGGGTCTGCGGCGCGTCGTCGAACACGTGCCCGAGGTGCGACCCGCACCGCGCGCAGCGCACCTCGGTGCGCACCATCCCGAGCGTGCGGTCCTCGAGCAGCTCGACCTTGTCGCCGGCCAGCGGCGTGAAGAAGCTCGGCCAGCCGCAGTGCGACTCGAACTTGGCGTCGGACGAGAACAGCTCGCCCCCGCACGCCCGGCAGCGGTACACCCCGCGCCTCGTCTCGCCCAGCAGCTCGCCCGTCCAGGCCCGCTCGGTCCCCGCACGGCGCAGCACCGCGAACTCCTGCGGCTCGAGCTCGAGCGCCCACTGCTCGTCCGTCTTCGCGACCTCGTACGGCACGTGACACCTCCTCGTCGGACGCACCGGTGTGCGTCCTGCGTCGGGTGCAACAGGCCGACGACCGCACACGTTCCCGTGCCCGTCGACGGGCCCCGATCTCCCGCGCGACCGTCCCGCACACGGTGTGACGCACGCGCACGCGGGCGAAACCTCGCGCCCTCGCTCGCCCGTGGCCCGTCCACGCCATAGCCTCGCCCCTAACCGGTACCCCGTGCCGGCCGGGAACCGTCCCGTCGGCGGTCGAAGGGAGCGAGGGGAGGGACGCCGTGGCCCGGGCCACCACGCGACGCCGCTGGTCGCTGACCCGCTACTTCGGCGTCGTGAGCTTCGTCGCGATGACCGCGCTCGGCGTCGTTCTCGTCGCGATGACGTCGCGCGTCATGCACGAGCAGGCCCTCCAGGACGGCACGCAGTCCGCCGCGTCGGTCATGGCCTACGCAGTCGCGCCCCTCCCGCCGAGCGCGTTCGAGCCCGGCGTCCTCACCGATGCGCAGCGTGCCTCGGTCGTCGCGACCACGGCGCTGTTCGGGGACAAGCTCGTCGAGCTGCGCATCTGGAGCACTGCGGGCGCGCTCATGTACAGCTCGGCCGACGAGAGCGCGGCGTTCCCCGACACCGAGCGGCTCGCGCGCGTGCTCGACGACGGCGAGCCCGACTCGCGCGTGCTCGACGACGTCACGCAGCCCGACGCGTCGGGCTCGGGCGCCACGGTCCGGGACGTGCTCGACGTGTACGTGCCCGTGCGGTCGTCGGACGCGCGCAGCCTCGCCGGCCTGCGCATCGGCGAGCCCATGCCTCCCCGGTCCGCCGGGACGATGAACGGCGGCGACCCGATCGTCGGCGCGGCTGAGGTCCTGCTCGACCACACCGACGCGATCGCCACGCTGCAGCACGCGAGCGGGACGGTGACGCTCGTCGTCGCGGGCGGTCTGGTGCTGCTCTGGCTCCTGCTCTTCCGGACCGTGCACGCGACGTCGCGCCGGCTGCAGTCCTCGGCGATGGAGAACGCGCGACTCGCCCTGCTCGACTCGCTCACCGGCCTGCCGAACCGCCGCCTGCTCGCCGACCGCATGCGTCGCGACGTCGCCGCCGCGCTCGAGAGCGGCGGGCGCGTGGGGCTCGTGCTGCTCGACATCGACCGGTTCAAGGACATCAACGACTCGCTCGGGCACGACCACGGCGACGAGCTGCTCGAGCAGGTCGCCACGCGGCTGCGCGGTGCGCTGCGCGACGACGACGTCGTGGCCCGGCTCGGCGGCGACGAGTTCGCGGTGCTCCTGCCCGACGTGCGCTCCGTCGCGAACGCCGAGCACCTCGCACGCCGCGTGCGTCAGCTGTTCGCGCCGCCGTTCCAGCTCGGCGAGATGTCGCTGCACGTCGAGACGTCGGTCGGCGTCGCGTGCATCCCCGACCACGCGAGCGACGCGTCGTCGCTCATGCGGACCGCCGACGTCGCGATGTACTCCGCGAAGCACCACCGCACGGGCGTGGCCGTCTACGACCCCGACGAGGACCACTCGTCGCCGCAGCGCCTCGTGCTGCTGGGCGACCTGCACCATGCGATCGAGGCACCCGTCGGTGCCTCCGAGCTCGTCATGCACTACCAGCCGAAGATCGCGCTCGACACCGGAAAGACCGTCGGCTACGAGGCGCTCATGCGGTGGGACCACCCGACGCGCGGGCTGCTGCTCCCGGGCGTGTTCATCCCGCTGGCCGAGCAGTCCGGGCTCATCCACGACCTCACGCGCTTCGCCCTCACGACGACCGTGCTGCAGCTCGCGCGCTGGCAGCGCGACGGCACGCCCCTGCCCGTCGCGGTGAACCTCTCGGCGCACGACGTCACGACGACCGCGGTGGTCGACGCGATCGAGCAGCTCCTGCGCGAGCACGGTGTGCCCGCCGAGCTGCTCGAGGTCGAGATCACCGAGACCGCGCTCGTCGCGGACCCGTCGCGCATCCTGCCCGTGCTCGAACGCCTGGGCGACCTCGGGGTGCGGGTCGCGATCGACGACTTCGGCATCGGGAACACGTCGATCTCGCAGCTGCGCCACCTGCCCGTCGGCGAGCTGAAGATCGACCGCCTCTTCGTCACGGACCTGCGTCTCGGCGGGCGCGAGGGCTCCGAGGTCGTCGTGCAGGCCATGGTCGACCTCGCGCACTCGTTCGGGCTGCGCGTGGTCGCCGAGGGTGTCGAGGACGAGCGCACCGCGAGCACGCTGCGTCGCCTCGGCGTCGACCGCGCGCAAGGCTTCCTGTACTCACCCGCGATCCCGCCCGACCAGGTCCCGACCCCCGACGTCGGGTCCGACGCCCGGTCCGACGGTGCGTCCGACGGTGCGTCCGCGGGGGGCGAGAGCGGTTCCCGACGCACCGGACGGACCGGGCGCGTGAGATCATCCGGGTGAAAGTCGGGCAGAACCCTCAGGTCCGTGACCTCGCGTGCCGACTGATCCTTGCCGGGGTTGTCAGCCCAGCCCGACGACGATGGGGAGAACGCCATGATGGACGACCTGCTCCAGGAGATGGTCAACCCGGCTCCGGCACGGGCCGACAAGGCACGCAGGCGTCGGCTGTGGGCGTCCGGGACGATCGTCGCGCTCACCGTCGTCGGTGCGACGTCCCTCACGACGTCCGCGCTGTTCCTCGACAACGAGTCGACGACGAACGCGATCACGACCGGCAACGTCAACCTCACGGTCGGCTCTGGTGACTTCGGCGCGGCGGCCGCGGACGACTCGCTCGACTTCACCGTGCCCGTGAACAACCTGGTTCCCGGCGCGACCGTCGTGGCACCCCTGACCGTCCGCAACGCCGGGTCGCTGAAGTTCCAGTACGGCATCAGCTACGGCATCGCGAACGACGCGGTGGGGCTCGCGAGCCAGCTGCGGCTCAGCATCGTCCCGACGGCGGACGTCGCGTCGTGCACGGCCGCCGCGGTCGGCGCGCTGGGCGCCCCGATCGGCACCACCGGTCCCGCGTTCGGGCTCACGTCGCCGGCCTCGACGCCGATCGTCGGCCAGTTCACGGGCGCCGCGCTCGACGACAGCCCGACGAACCGCACCCTCGGCGCGGGCGCGTCCGAGTCGCTGTGCGTGCGCGTCGACTTCAACGATCTAGCGGACAACGAGTACGCCGACCGGACGCTCGACCTGACGCTCCGGCTCGACGCACGCCAGATGACGTTCAGCCCGACCAACCCCGGCGCGTCCGGCTCCTGACGCTGCAGCGCGTCACAGCCGCGTCGAACCGACGATGCCCCGCGAGCCCGTACGTCGGCTGCCGCTCCCCTCGGAGCGCCGTGAACCGACCGTCGGCGCTCCGGCACGCCGTCGGTCGCGTGGCCGGGTCGTGCTGTCGGTCGTGCTGTGGACCGTCGTCGCGGTGGGCACGCTCGCGTTCGCCGCGTCGCTCGCCGTGCCGCTGTGGTTCCAGGCGCAGGGCCAGCGTCTCCTCGTCGTGACGTCGGGGTCGATGTCGCCCGTGTTCGACGCGGGCGACGCGGTCGTCATGCGCAAGGTCGACGACCCGTCCCAGCTCAAGGTCGGTCAGATCGTGTCGTTCTGGCCCCTCGGCTCCGAACAGCTCGTGACGCACCGGATCGTCGACCTCGTCTCGTTGCCCCGCATGGAGTCCGATGCGACCGGCGAGCGCATGGTCGAGGTCCTCGACCCGCGCACGGGCGAGCCGATCATGAGCCAGTACATCCTCACCAAGGGCGACGCCAACGACGACCCCGACCCGAACGCGACGCCGTACACACGCGTGCGCGGCATCGTCCTCGCGGTGCACCCCGGGTGGGGCTGGGTGCTGCAGTGGACCGCGTCCGCGGCGGGACGCGCCGTCATGCTCGCGCCCCCGCTGCTCGCGCTCGGTACGCTCGAGCTGCTCGCGATCCGCGACGCACGCAAGCGGCCCAAGCGCCGACCGGAGCCCGACGAGAGGTTCGTCGATGCCTACCTCCAGGGGTGAGCGCACCCGGGCTGCGCACCCGGGCACGCCCGAGACGGCGGCCGGCGGCGCGTTCCTGGCGTTCGAACGCGGTGGCGTGGTGCGGCTCGTCGTCGTCCTGGCCATCGGGCTGGGCGCCCTGCTCGGCCCGCGCTTCGCGCACGCCGAGCGCACGGGTGCGGAGTTCACCGACTCCGTCGAGCTGACCACGACGCTGCGCGCGGTGCCCGATCCCGACGCCGCCGACCCCGCCGACGCACCTGACTCCACCGACGGGACCGACGACGGGACCGACCCCACGGAGCCCACCGAGCCCACGGAGCCCACGGAGCCCACGGAGCCCACGGAGCCCACGCTCGACCCGCTCCCCGAGAACGCGCCGTCAGCCGACGAGCCCCCGGTCGCGTCGTGGTTCGTCACTCACCGGTGGGCTCGGCAGGCGGTCGCGCCGGGAGACTGACGGTCATCGTCGTCCCCTCCCCCAGCGTGCTCACGATCCCGAGCGTGCCGCCGTGCGCCTCGGTCACCGCCTTGGTGATGAGCAGCCCGAGCCCGACCCCCGGCACCGCGCTGCGCCGCGCCGCCGAGGTCCGGAAGAACCGCTCGGTGAGCCGACCGAGCTCGTCGGGCGCGATCCCGACGCCCGAGTCGCTCACCTCGAGCACCGCACCCGCCTCGAGTCCGTCGGCGTCGCGGCCCGGGGCCAGCGAGACGGTCACGGTGCCCTCGGGCTGCGTGAACTTGATCGCGTTGCTCACCAGGTTGTCGACGACCTGCGCGAACCGCAGCGGGTCCGCGACGACGGGGGTCGCGCTGATGTGCGGCACGAGCCGCACCCCGGCGTTCCCCGCGGCGTACGCGGCCGACGACACCGAGGCGCGGGCCACGTCCGCGAGGTCGACCTGCTGCGGCGTGATCTGGAACTGCCCGGCGTCGAGCTGCGCGGTCAGGAGCAGGTCGCTCACGAGCCGGAGCTGACGGCGGGCGTTGCGCTCGATGATCGAGACGTACTCCTGCTGCTCGCCCGTGAGCGGCTCGGTCCCGTCCTGGAGCAGCTCGAGGTAGCCGAGCACGGCGGTGAGCGGGGTGCGCAGCTCGTGGCTGACGAGGCTCACGAACTGGTCCTTGAGCGCCGAGGCCTCGCGCTCGGTCGTGACGTCCGTCGCGACGACGACGAACCCGCTGCTCGCACCGTCGGACTCGACGCGTCGCGTGACCGCGAGCCGGACCGTGCGGGTGGCCCCGTCGCGCCGGACCCACGTCCAGTCGCGCAGGTGCGAGCCGCCCGTGCGGGCGGGGGCGACGACCGCCTCGAGCAGCCGACGGTCGACCGCGTCCGCACCGTCTGCAGCACCGTCGGCGGCGCCGGCTTCGGCGTCGTGCCCCGTGGCCGCGCGGTACCGCTCGCGCAGCTCGGCCGGGTCGTGGAACTGGGTGAGCCGCATGCGCCCGACGACGTTGCCCTGCGCGTGCCCCAGGAGCCGTTCCGCACCCGCGTTGAACACCTGCACGAGACCGTCGGTGTCGGTCGCGATGATCGCCTGCTCGGTCGCGGAGTCGATCACCGCGACCATCTGGTCGAGCGCCGACTCGCGTGCGCCCGCGACGCGCGCGATGACCTCGGCGTCGTTGCGCACGAGGTCGAGGAGCTCGTCCTGGTGCTGCTGCATGCGCACGAGGGCCGCGTTGCGCACGCGCAGACGCTCGGTCGTCTCGTGGGACACGATCGCGAGCACGAGCGCGACGAGCGCGACGACGACGGCCCGCACGACCGTGAGCCGCGTGAACGTCGCGGGCGAGAGCACGACGGGCGTGAACACGACGAGCACCACGCAGACGACTGCCACGACCACGCCGCGGCGGCCCCGCTGCGCCGCGAGAGTCAGGACGGGGACGTACATGAGCGCGGCGAACGCGGAGCCCTGCCCGCCGGTCCCGGTCCGCAGCAGGGCGACCGCGCCGAAGGAGAGGACGGGCAGCACGTCGGTGACCCAGTCCGGCCACCGGCTCCAGGGCATGGTGCGCGCGAGCACGAGCACGAGGACGGCGACCGCCATCGCCGGCAGCACGTAGATCCCGTCGACGACGTCCGGCACGACCCACAGCAGCGAGATCGCGACGAGGAACGTCAGGAAGAACGGCAGCTGCCGCTCGAGGACCCCGGCCTCGGGCCCGGTGAACCGCGAGATCCACCGCAGCGCACGCGAGCTCGTGCGGCGCCGGTCGATCCGGGGCGGGCCCGCGGTCGGCGGGTCGGCGCTCACGCTCACCTCAGGAGCCCGAGAAGCGCGACGACGACCGCGGTGACCGCGGCGCCGACGAGGCCGACGCCGAGCACCCGGCGCTCGTGCCGGGCGTCCGCGCGGAGCTCGCGCTCGAGCACCTCGTGCCCGAGCGCGTCGTGCCCGAGCGCGTCGGCCCTCGGCTCCCGTGCGTCCGCGGACATCAGCCCACCACCCGTCCCGTCTTCTCCGTCTTGTCCCACACGGCGGCGGCACCCCGCCACTGCTTGACGTACGCGTCGAGCGTGATCGCGCACAGCACCGGCCCGAAGCCGACGAGGTACAGCAGCGGCACGCTGAGGACCCGCAGGCCGCGCACGCCGTCGATCGCACGCACGACGGGCGCGATCAGCATCGCGAGCAGGGGCCAGGCGTACAGCACGAGCTGCCACCCGTCCCGCCCCGACTCGGTCATGTGCAGCCCGACGACACCCGGCACGGTGTCCTCCCAGAGGCCCGGGAACCACGCCGCCGTCATCACGACGAGCGCGAGCAGGCCGGGGAACGTCAGGCCCTGCAGCCAGGTCCGACGCGCGGTCTCCCGGTCGAGCAGCAGGGTCACGGTCGTGATGTAGACGTACGCGGTCACCGCGAACCACCACAGCGACCGGAACGCCGTGAGCGCGACGGTCTCGGCGACGAGGTGCAGCCCGACGAGCCCGACGGTCGCCGCGAGGATCGAGACCGGCAGCAGGTACACCGAGAACCAGACGAACCCGAACGTCCACGAGCCGAGGCGCTGCCCACCGCGCCGCAGCGGCCACGGACGGCGGAACCACACGTGGGTGAACGTGCGCGTGATCTGCACGTTGCCGCGCGCCCACCGCACGCGCTGCTTCCACAGGGCACGCACGGAGTCCGGCTCCTCGGCGAGCACCACGGCCGCGGGCTCGAACACGACGCGTCGACCGTCGAGCTGCGTGAGGAACGTCGTGTAGGTGTCCTCCGCGAGCGTGCTCGTGTCGATGCGCGACCCGATCGCCTCGAGGTTGGCGCGCGAGTGGAGCTGCGCGCCGCCCGCGAGGCACGCCATCGCGCCGAGCACGTTCTGCGCGCGGCGCGCCGCCGCCTGTGCGGTGACGTACTCGTAGCCGATGAATCGCGCGACGGTCCCGGGCCGTCCGCTGCCCTCCCGGATGAACGCGGTCACCGCGCCGACGCGCTCGTCGGCCAGGTGCCGGGTCATCTTGCGCAGCGAGTCCGGTCGGTAGATGACGTCCGCGTCCATGATGAGCAGCGCCTGCATCCACCCGTCGGCCAGCGCGTGCGCGATGCCGTGGTTGAGCGTGTGCGCCTTGCCCTGTCCACCCTGCGCGCGCCGCAGGTGCACGATCCGGCCGGGATGCTCGGCGGCCTTCGCGAGCACGACGTCCGGGGTGTCGTCGGTCGACGCGTCGTCGACGACGAGCACCCGCAGCCGGTCGGGCGGGTACTCGAGGTTCATGAGCCGCTCGAGCGACGCGGCGAGCACGGCGCCCTCGTTCCACGCCGGCACGACGACGACCACGCGCGGCAGGTACGGAGCCGCGTCACGCAGGTGGTTGCGGAACGCGTGGAACGGGACGAGCACGTACTGCAGCAGCCCCGCGGCCACCGGCACCGCGCCGAACAGCACGAGCACGACGAGGACGACGACGAGCACGTCGTGCGCGGTCATGTGCGGCCCCCCGGACCGCCGTCGCGCCCCCCGAGCCAGCGGTACACACCGACGTCCGTCGCGACGTGCGCGTCGGTCGACGCCACGAGCGGCACCCCCGCGGCCCGCCAGCGGGCGACCGCGCGCGGGCCCGGGCAGCGCCACTTCTCGTTGACCTCGACGAGCGCTCCCGCGGCCAGCACCGCGGCCGCGAGGGCGTCGAGGTGCTCGTCGGTCACGTCGTCCTCGGTCAGCCCGAGCTTGGGCACGAGCGACAGCGGGTGCGCGAGCTGCGCGGCGGGCACCCGGCGCAGCGCGGCGACCGTCCCGACGACGAGCATCTCGAGCACGTCGGCCGCCGAGAGCCCGGACGCGAGCTCGTCGCGCGCCCGACGAGGGCTCCACGGCCCGTCCGGACCGGGCAGCTGGTGGTCGGCGAGCAGGACCCGGTCGACCCCGCCCGGCCGACCCGCGGCGGCGAGCACGTCCGCGGGCGCGTCGACCGCACCCGCGGTGTCGAGCAGCTTGGCCTCGACGCCCGTCAGGACGGTGAGGCCCGCGACGCGTGGCAGGGCCGCGAGCGCCACCAGGCGGTCGGCCACGTCGGGTGTCGAGACGCGCACGTGGTCGACCATCCGCACGACCCGCAGCCCGCGCGCGACGGCGGCGTCGAGGTTCTCGCGCGGCGTGCTCACGGCGTCGTCGGAGAACGTCGAGTGGACGTGGTGGTCCTCGTCGAGCGCCGGGCCGCGCGCGACCTCGCCGGTCACGTCGCCGGTCACGTCGCCGCGCACCTCGTCGGGCACGTCGTCGGGCACCTCTCAGCCCCCGGCACGGGCCGGGCCGCCCGACTCGGCAGGCGCGGCGGGCGCCACCAGGACCTCGTCGACCGGCAGGAACACGTCCTCGAGGTACCGGACGTTGGCGACCTCCCGGAACGCGACGTGCTCGGGGACGGGCCGACCGAGCACCGCGTCGAGCGTGAGGGACGGCATGTCGACGCCCGCCGCGATGGTGAGCGGCATCGCCCCGGGGAACCGGGGGTTGACCTCGAGCAGGCCCGGGGTACCGTCAGCGGTGAGCTTGAGCTGGACGTTCGCGACCGTGGTGAGCCCGATCGCCTCGGCGACCGCGGTCGCCGCCCGCACGAGCGCGTCGTCGTGCACCGTGACGCCCGCGACCGCGACCCCCGAGTCGACCCGCAGCCGTGCGCGCGGCACGGCGGCGACGACATGGCCCGCGAGGTCGGCGAGCACGTCGACCGAGAACTCGTCGCCCGGGAGCAGCTCCTGGACGATCAGGTCCTCCTCGTCGTGCACGACGTCGAGCTCGGCCTGCGTCGACACGACCCGGACGCCGCGCGAGCCCGCACCGCGCCGCGGCTTGACGATGACGGGGAACTGCCAGCCCGACGTGGCCTGCGGGGTCCCGACGAGCTCGGTGCGGGGGACGTACGCCGCGCGTGCGCACGCCCGCGCGAGCGCGAGCTTGTCGAGCGCGGTCTCGAGCGTCGTGAGCGCGGGCGACGCGACGCGGGTGCCGAGCGCCGCGAACCGGTCGCGCGCGGCGGCGACGCGGGGCAGCTCGACGTCGACGGTCGGGAAGAGCACGTCGATGCCGTCCGCCTCGCACAGCGCGGCGACCGCGTCCACGAAGTGCTCGGCACGCCCCGCGGGGACGAGCCGTCGGCGCTCGGCGGGGACCAGGTAGATGCCGCTGGCCCACCGGTCCATGTCGGCCGCGAACACCTCGATGCCGCCGCCGTCACGCTCGGCGCGCCGCTGCAACGACCGGATCACCGCGACCCCGGCGGGGCCTCCCGCGCCGGTGACGAGCACCCGTGTCACGTCCTCGCTCATCGCACGCTCCTCGTGTCGTCGGTCCCGCTCGCGTGGTCGGCGCCGGTCGCATCGTCGCGGTGCGCGACGCTCGGCGTCCCGCCCGACGCCCCGCCCACACCGCCGGCCGCGCGCACCATCTCGAGCGGTTCGACGTAGGTCCCCGTGCCGAACCGGGACCAGTAGCGCGCGGTCGCCCGTACGAGGTCGGGGGCCATGTAGGCGCGGTGGGACTGCGAGCCGAACGCCGCGAGCATCTCGAGCTTGGTCTCGAGGAAGCCGTCGACGGTCACGAACCGCGTCGGCCGGAAGTCGACCGTCGCGGACGGGCTCTCGAAGCACCCGACGGTCGGCACCTGCCGGGCTGCGACCTGCACGGCCTCGTGCACCGCGCGGTGGTCCTGGCGCCGGTCGTGCGCGGAGTGCGTGTAGACGACCGACGGACCGACCTGCGCGATCGTCTCCTCGACGGCCGTGATGAGGCCGTCCGCGGGGTCGAGATGGGTGTCGACGAAGTCGAGCAGGAAGAGCCGCGCTCCGACGACCGCGGCGGCCGCGAGCGACTCGCGCCGCCGGTCGTCGGCGTCGCCCCCGACCGCGCCGCCCGACAGCGTGAGGATCACGACCTGGTCGCCCGCGTCACGGTGTGCCGCGAGCGTCGCGCCGACGCCGATCTCGACGTCGTCGGGGTGCGCGCCGACCGCGAGCACGACGGTGGACCTGCTCGCCGCGCGCCGTACCCGGCCCCGTTCGGCGATCCGCTGCACACGCTCCACCAGGTCGGCCGCGGCGAGCGGCTTGACGAGGAAGTCGTCGGCCTCGCGCTGCAGCGCGTCGACCGCGTAGTCGACGCTCGCGAACGCGGTCATCACGACGACGGGGACGCCCGGTGCCGCGCTGCGCAGCTCGCCGAGGAGCTCGAGCCCCGACAGCCCCGGGAGCTGGATGTCGGTGAGCACGAGGTCGAGCTGGCCGTGCGCGACGGCCGCGAGCGCGCTCATCGCGTCGCCCGCCACCGTGACGGCCATGCCGCCGCGCCGTTCGAGCACGGTCCGCACGAAGAGCGCGGTGTCCGGGTCGTCCTCGACGACGAGCACCCTGACCTGGCCGTCGGCCATCCGCGACCTCCTTCGACGCTCGTCGCCCGCTGCAATGCCACCATCTCCCGGGCACGCGGGCAAACGCGCGTGGCCGCGCGTCCCGAATGCCCCGCAATGCCCGCCCGCGCGGGAGGTCCGACCGTCGACGCGTGCGAGGCTGAGGGCGCCGGACCGGGCGGGAGATGCCGGCATCGCCCCGCGGGAATAGGTTCGGCGGGGGCACGGTTGAGCGGGCAAGTACATGCAAACGCATGGATCTTGCAGGAGCCGCGGCACGGTCCGCGCGAGGAAGACGAGGCGATCACGATGCAGTTCGGCATCTTCTCCGTCGGCGATGTGACGACGGACCCCACGACGGGCCGCACCCCGGACGACACCGAGCGCCTGCGCGCGATCCTCACGATCGCCCGGCACGCCGACGAGGCGGGCCTCGACGTCTTCGCGACCGGCGAGCACCACAACCCGCCGTTCGTCCCGTCCTCGCCGACGACCATGCTCGGCTACCTCGCGGGCGTGACGAAGCACATCACGCTCTCGACCGCGACGACGCTCATCACGACGAACGACCCGGTACGCCTCGCCGAGGAGTACGCGATGCTCCAGGTCATCTCCGACGGTCGGATGGACCTCATGATGGGCCGCGGCAACACGGGCCCCGTCTACCCGTGGTTCGGCCAGGACATCCGCCAGGGCATCCCGCTCGCGATCGAGAACTATGCGCTGCTGCGCCGCCTGTGGACGGAGGACGTCGTCGACTGGTCCGGCAAGTTCCGCACCCCGCTGCAGGGCTTCACGTCCACGCCGCGCCCCCTCGACGGAGTCCCGCCGTTCGTGTGGCACGGCTCGATCCGGTCCCCCGAGATCGCCGAGCAGGCCGCCTACTACGGCGACGGGTTCCTGCACAACGCGATCTTCTGGCCCATCGACCACGCCGCGCAGATGGTGAGCTTCTACCGCCAGCGCTTCGAGCACTACGGGCACGGCTCGGCCGACCAGGCGATCGTCGGCCTCGGCGGCCAGGTCTTCATGCGCAAGGACTCCCAGAAGGCGTGGGACGAGTTCCGGCCGTACTTCGACAACGCCCCCGTGTACGGCCACGGCCCGTCGATGGAGGACTTCACTCGCGAGACGCCGCTCACGGTCGGCTCGCCGCAGCAGGTCATCGACCGGTACGGCGCGTTCTTCGAGAAGGTCGGGCACTACCAGCGCCAGCTGTTCCTCATGGATCACGCCGGGCTCCCCCTCAAGACCGTGCTGGAGCAGATCGAACTGCTCGCCGGGGAGGTCGTGCCGGTGCTGCGCGCCGAGGCGGAGGCCCGTCGTCCCGCACACGTCCCCGCGAACCCGCCGACGCACGCCGAGCGCGTCGCCGCGGCGCGGGCCCGCGGCGAGGTGCGCGAGCAGCAGGTCGCCGCGGCCGACCACTGGACCGGCCGCACGGCCGAGGACGACGTCGACGCCGCCGACGCGGTGACACGATGAGCACCGACGCCGGGCTGCCCGCCCGGCCCCAGACCCCGTTCGGAGGACTCGTGCCCCAGGAGCGCTCGCTGGTCGTCGTCTCGGCAGGCGTGAGCCAGCCGTCGTCGACCCGCCTGCTCGCCGACCGCCTCGCGACCGCCACGGTCGACGAGCTCGCCGCACGCGGCATCTCGACGACGGTCACGACGATCGAACTGCGCGACCTCGCGCACGAGGTCGTCAACATGACGCTCACCGGGTTCGCGTCCGGCGCGCTCGAGGAGGCCCTGACACGGCTCGGGGCGGCGGACGGCGTCATCGCCGTGACCCCCGTGTTCACCGCGTCGTACGCGGGCCTGTTCAAGTCGTTCGTCGACGTCGTCGACAAGGACGCGCTCGTCGGGATGCCCGTCCTGCTCGGCGCGACGGGCGGCACGGGCCGTCACTCGCTCGTGCTCGAGTACGCGCTGCGCCCCCTGTTCGGCTACCTCCACGCCGACGTCGTGGGCACCGGCGTGTTCGCCGCGACCGACGACTGGGCCGACGCCGGCTCCGACGACGTCAAGCCCCTCCCCGACCGGATCCGCCGCGCGGGCCGCGAGCTCGCCGAGACGATGGCCGACCGCGAGCCCGCCAAGCCCGTGGGCCTCTACGACGCCGTCCCATCCTTCGAGGACCTGCTCGGTCACTGACCCCCCGCTCACGCCGCACCCGCCACGACGGCCTCGTCGTCCCTCGCGGGACCGTTGCGCACGCGCCCGAGCCGGTCGACGAACTCGTACCGCACCGGCCCGGGCGGCCGACCTCGCTCGACCGCCGCGACGACGTGCGAGCGCGCCAGGCCAACGGCACCCGGCACCCGGCGTCGCACGTCGAGGTCGAGCCGGTGCACCTGGTGATGGTGGTGCGAGCACAGCAGGACCGCGTTCTCGAGGTCCGACCGCCCGCCGTCGCGGTCCCACCACCGGATGTGGTGCAGCTCGCAGTAGCGCGGCACGATCGAGCAGCCGTTCCACGCGCACACGCGGTCGCGCACGACCACCGCCGCCCGCTGTGCCGGCGTGAACATGCGCCGCGCGCGTCCCACGTCGAGCGGGAGACCCCGCTCGTCGACCACGACGCGTCGGAGCTCGCAGTCGCAGAGCGCTGTCGCGAGCCCGGTCACCGACAGGACCGTCCCGTCCTCGGTCGTCGCGACGGCCCGTCGCGCGCGGGCGAGGTCCCGCGGCGCCCCGGGGTCGTCCGACCCGGGGGCGCCGCGGTCGCGACGGCGCCGCGCATCGAACCAGGCCTCGGCGGGCACCACGAGGCTCACCTGCGCGACCGGGGCGCGCACGCTCCCGTCGGGCAGGTCCTCGTCGGACGCACTCGTCGGCGCCTGCGGCACCTCGCCGTGCGCGGACGGCGGCCGCGCCTCCCGACCCCCGGCCAGCGCGTGCTGCGCGAGCGCGACGAGGGCGTCCGCCCGCGCCTGCTCGCGCGTGCGGTCGTCGTCCTCGCGGTGACCCGTCGCGTCGAGCGCCCGCGCGAGCGCCTCGCCGGCCACCGCGTCGACCCGGCCCTTGAGGAACGTCCCCTCGGCGGCGTGCGTGAGCGTGAGGAACCGTGCGCGCCGCGCGTCCTCGCGCGTCTCGCCCAGCCGGTCGGGGTCGAGCTCCGCCACGAGCACCGCGACCTCGCGTGCGAACTCGCGCACCCCGGTCTCGCGCGCGAGGTCGACGACGCGCTCCTGCAGCCCCGGCGCCGCGAACGCGGCGACGACCTTCTCGTCGGCACCCTCGAGGGCACGCGAGAGCACCGCGACGTGCCCGACCGGCACCTGCGCGGCGGCGACTCCCGCGCGCACCTGCGGGAGCGCCTCGAGTGCTCGCGCCGCACCGACCTCACGCGCCGCACCGAACCGCGAGGTACCACCCGACCGGGCGCGGACGTCGAGCAGCTCACGTTCGGCCCCGACCGTGCGAGCAGCCTCGTGCTGCGCCACGAGCACGGGCGCCCGCAGCGCCACGAGGAGCCCCGGCAGCCGGTCGAGCAGCCCCAGGACGCGCGCCCTCGTCGTCCCGTCCCACGAGGACGCACCACGCACCCCGGCGACGAGCCCGCCGAGCACCGCGCGCACCTCCTCGAGCTCGGCAACGACGGCCTCGCCCGTCACCCCGTCCATCAGCCCCCCTGAAGCATGTATCGAACATCTGTTCGAGAACACTAGCCGTTTCGGACAAGTCGGACAACCCCGCGCCCGGACGGGATGCGGCGTACGTCACGCCCGCACATCCGGCATACCGCCCCGACAGTGGTTGAAGTTTCATGCAGCCGCATGGGACGGTGGACATGCGTACGCGGAGACACCGTCGTCCCGGCCCTGACGAGCACACGAGACGAGACGACGAGCACCGTGACCCAGCAGCCCAGCACCACCGAGACCACCGAGCTCCCCGTCCGCCGCTGGGAGGGTCTGACCATCCCGACGCCCGGTCGGTACCAGCTCGACGAGGCGCACAAGCGCGTCGGCTTCCAGACCCAGCACATGATGGTCAGCCCGGTCCGCGGCGAGTTCACGCAGGCGCGCGCGGCGATCGTCGTCGCCGAGGACCCGCTGCGCTCCGCGGTGAGCGCGTCGATCCTCACGTCGAGCATCAGCACGCAGAACGACGACCGCGACTCCCACCTGCGCAGCGCCGACTTCCTCGACGTCGAGCGGTACCCCACGCTCGAGTTCCGCAGCACGCGCGTCGAGCACAAGCAGCCGGCAGCCGACCCGATGCTCGGCTGGGCGCGCCTGCGCGGCCGCAACCCCGAGCGCTCGACGGTCCTCGCGGCGACCAGCACCACGGCCGAGTTCGCGGTCCACGGCGTCCTCACGATCTGCGGCGTGAGCCGTCCGACGACGCTCGACCTCACGTTCGGCGGCGCCAGCCGCGACCCGTACGGCCGCGACATCTTCGGGTTCTCCGCGGTCGCGGAGATCGACCGCGAGGACTTCGGCCTCACGTGGAACGTCGTGCTCGAGGCGGGCGGCTGGCTCGTCGGCAAGAAGGTCCGCATCGAGATCGCGGGCGAGGCGATCCGCCAGAGCGAGGACTGAGCCCCGCGCCTGGCGTCCCCGACGTCCGCGCACGAGACTGGGCCCGGGGTGCTCGGTACCGCCCTCCGCCGGCACCGAGCACCCCGAGCGCACCAGTAGCCCGAGCGCACCACCGCACGGTCCATGGCCTACCCGAGCACACCGGCCCGTGTGCCGTCGGTGGACGTCACGACGAGCGCCCGCCCCCGCACCTCGGGCTCGTCCCAGCCGACGGGCGGGCGGACGGACCCCGCGGCGAGACCGTCGAGCCCGAGCACCTGCCACCGCGCGGCGCCGTCGGACCCCAGGACCTGCACGTACAGCCGCTCGCCGTCAGTCACGAGCCGGCCGGCGCTCACACCGTCGGGCAGCGGGACCGCCCACCGCACCGCGCCGGTGCGGCCGTCGACCGCGCGCACGAGCGTCCGGCTCCCGGCGACGTACACGGTGCCGTCGAGCACGACCGCGTCCGTCCCGCCGTCGTCGAGCGCCCACCGTTGCGCGCCCGTTCGGGCGTCGTCGGCGCGCAGCGTGTCGCCGGTGACCAGCCGGACGTCGGCGAGCGAATCGTCGTCGAGCGAGGCGACGAGCGCGACGTCGGCGGTCACGACGTCGGGCTGCCCGGGCCGCACGACGAGCGTGCCCGTCGGCCCGTTCGTCGTGAGGACCACGACGCGGTCCGGACGCACATCACGCAGGTACCCCTGCAGGCGACCGTGCTCGGCGCGCACCGTGCCATCGGGGCCGAGGAGGTAGACGCGCTGTGCGGCGGCCACCACGACGAGCCCCGCACCGACCGCGAGCTGCACGCGAGCGACGCGCGGCGGCGTCGTGAGCTCGACGCGCGTCGGGGTGCCCGTGCGCGGCACCGAGAACCGCTGCTGCCAGACGGTCGCGCCCGTGACCAGGTCCTGCGCGTGCACCCGCACGTCGCCGAGCACGCGCCACGCGAGGACCGCGGCACCCTCCTCGACGACGACCGCACCCGCCTGCCGCGGGGCCGCACGCCGGGCGACGAGCGTGCCGGTCGCAGCATCGAGCACGACGACCTCGCCGCGCGCCGCCGGGGCCGTGCCGTCCTGGTCGGCCAGGCGGTAGCCGATCATGCACACCAGCACGGACCTCCCGTCGAGCCGGCTCGTCGTGCACCCGCGCCCCGAGCCGGAGACGTCGGCGCGCTCGCCGGGCCGTCCCGCAAGGACGGTCGACCAGGCCGTCGCCCCCGTCGCCGCGTCGAGCGCCGTGGCCTCGACCGTGCCGTCGCGCTGCGACCGCGCGCCGACGACGAGCCCGTCGACCGGCTGGTCGAGCAGGAGCCCGTCGAGCACCGCGGTGTCCACAGCCCAGCGGACCTGCGGCGACGTGGCCACCGGGTCGACCGCCCCGACGAGCGCGGCGCGGGTCGCGACGACGTCGCGATAGCGCGCGTCGAGCGACCGCTGCACCCCGACGAGCCCCGTCCCGACGAGCGCGAGCGCCCCGAGCACCGCGGCGCCCGCTCGCCACGACCTGCCCCTGCGACGCCCCGCCGACGGGCCGCGTCGCGCGGCATCAGGCGCACCGTCGCCCGGCTCTCCGTGCGCAGCGCCGCGGGGCGCGGGCTCGCGCCGTGCACGCTCGTCGACCTCGACGAGCTCGACGGTCCGTAGCTCCCGCCCGGCGCCCATCCCAGCACGCTAACCCCGCCACACGCCCCCCACTCGCCCACGCTTCCCCCACCTCGCCGCGTCACCTTCAGCTCGGGCCGAGGATCGACGGTCGATGCGATCCGCCGTGAGACCGGGGCTGACCTCTACGCTGGCCGGGTCGGCGGGGAGACGAGGGGGCAGGGGATGGCGTGGCAGCGTACGGATGGTGACAGTGACCGGCCGAGTGGCGAGTCCTCGCCGGGGTGGTTCCGGTACAGCGCGGACACGTTGAACCGGGCGGGTGGCGCGTTGCTGGGTGCGGCTGACCGGGTCGAGGACCTGGCGGGGCGTAGCCCGTTGGGCGGGTCGGGCGGTTACGGTCACGTCGGTCTGGCGGGTGCGGCTGCGACGTACGAGGCGCGGTTGCGGTTCCTGCACCGGCAGGTCGCGCACGAGGTCGAGCAGGCGGGGTACGAGCTGCGGGGCACCACGCAGGCGTACGAGATGACGGACATGTACGCCTCGGACCGGATGGCGCCGGTCGACATCGACTACCTGATGACCGGGAAGAAGTCCCGGCCGTGACCGGTCCGTTCCCCGGGGTCACGCTGCTGGAGTCGGCGGACCCGTACGTGCTGGTGCGCGGGTCGGTCGCCACCCTGCACGCGGACGCGGACAACCTCGACGCGATGGCGACGACCCTGCAGGACGAGTCGCTGACGGTGCGGCGCGCGCTCGCCCCCGACTGGGAAGGCGCCGCCGCGGAGGGTTACCGTGCACGCCGCCTCGAGCTGTCCGACACCCTGGCCGCGATCAGCGAGATCCACGCGATCGCCGCAGCCGCGTTGCGCGCCCACGCAGGGACCCTGACCTGGGCGCAGGACCGCGCCGCGGTCGCCGTCGCGCTCTGGCAGATCGGCACCCAACGACGCGCCGCGGCGGGCCTGCCCGCACTGAACAGGTGGACCACCCCGAACCCGTTCGAGCACGACCCCGGCCAAGGACACCGGGACCTCGCCGAACAGGTCCTGCAGTCCGCCCGCGAGCAGGTCACGACCTCCGGGAACGTCGCGGCCGGGATCCTGGCCGACCTCGACGAAGGGATACCCGACGGCGGATGGCACCCCGGCGACTTCGGCCGCGGCGCCTGGTCCTGGGTCACCGGCATCGCCTCCGTCATCCACCAGTGGCACCCGCTGCGCGCACTCATCGACCCGCGCGGCTACCACCACGACGCCCACGACACGATCGACCGCGCCCTCGCCACCTGGCACGAGCTCGCGCTGGACCCGTTCACCACCGGCAAGGACCTGCTCGACCTCGACACCCTCAACGAACACCCCGGCCAATGGTGGGGCGCCATCGCACCCGACATCGCCCTGACCGTCGCCGGGGCCGGAGCAGCCGCCTGGACGGCCCGCAGCGCCAAGGCCGCCACCTACCTGCGCGCCCTCGAAGCCGGCGAAGAGCTGCCCGGCGGCGGCCTCTACAAGCCCGGCTCGGTGTGGGCCGACCCGGCCGCACGGCAACGATGGTTCGACGAGCTGCAGGCAGGCCCAGACAGCGGAGCCAACCAGGTGCGACGCACCATCGGTGGCGGCGAGCGCCCCTGGCTGCAGTACCAACGCCGCACCGCGGGACCCGAGGAATACCGCCTGGGTACGGTAGGTAAGCGAATCTGGGTCGACAGTGTCCAACTCGACCCGGACGCCGTCGTCGCAGCGGAAGCGAAGTACGTCGGGTCGCCGGGTTCGTCGGTATACGAGGGGAACGCACCGAAGTGGCTCGTCGACGAGGCGATGGAGGACTTCGACAGCGAGATGCGCCGCTACAAGGCGGTCATCGAAGACGAGTCCAACCCGATCGCTCGCCTGCGCCTCTATGCCAATACTCCCAAGGCTACCGAGTTCCTCGAGGCGCGGGCCCGCACGATCCTCGGTGAGAACATCGACCTGCATGTCGTGATCGAGAGGTAGCAGCGTGTCGAACAACACCATCATCTGCGCGGTCGGCGGTGGCCCCATGCCCACCACACCGGACCGGATCGTCGACGCGTTCGCGAACCATTGGGGGTCGGAAGCTGTTAGCGACGCCGAGCTGGTGTCGGATCGCCTTGCCCGGACGCTGTGGATCGGCGATGCCGACGGCCCCCTCCAGGTCGATATCTCCTCCGGGGTCACGCGCGTGAGCGCGGACGGGACCCCGGAGCAGAACGAGGTCGTCGCGTGCCTGGTGCGGTCCACCATGCCCGCCGACGCGCCACGCATCATCGCGTTCGACGGGTCCTGGGACTGGCACGCCGAGCTCGTCGCGGGGATCACCCCGCAGACGTTCGCCGACCACGTCGTCATCCACGACGAGCACTGGGTCGACCCCGACCTGCAGACCTAGGAGGTGGCATGTTCATCGTCCGGTACACCGAGCGATGGGTGAGCGGTCGACGCCACCCATTCCCCGGGACGGACTACCTGTCCGAGGAGCAGGCTCGTGCACGGTTCGCCGCAGGCGAGTCCATGGACGTGCTCGACGCGACACGGCTGACCGACGAGGGGCACCCGTTCCCCCGGTGGGACATCGGCCAGATCCACGGTCAGTTCCGGGTCGCGTGGCACAACGAGGTCGGTTCCCAGGTCCAGGAGTCGGACTACCTGCTCGTCGACGGTCGGCTCTTCCTCGCCCGAGTCAGCGAGTACGGGTACCCCGATGACGAGACCGAGTACGACCGACTCGACGCCTCGACCGTCACCACCGCCCGGTTCAAGCCTGACGGAACCGGGACCCTGGAGCTGACCGACGAGTCAGACCGCACCGAGGTCACCTACTTCAAAGACATCCCCGACATGCACGAGCACTGGATGGACCCGCCCACGTTCGGGGAGTGGACCGCCCTCATCGACCGCGACTACCGCGCCTCCAGGTACCGGTAGCCACCGGGAGGCTGCGCAAGACACAGCGACAGACGTCTCGTAGTCACTAGCGTCCGCGTCCTCGCGGGGGCTCGTCGACCTGGACGATCCGCTGCTGCTGCGTCAGCGTGCGGCGGCCAGGCGATCGAGGAAGGCCGTCTGCGCAGCCACCACGAGCTCGTGCGCACGTCCGAGCGGGACCCACGCGATGCGGTCGACCTCGGGGACCTCGATCGTGCGTCCCGAGCGCGGAGGCCACACCACGGTCGCGGTCGCACCCGAGACGGGCGTGCCGGAACCAGTCCCGGGCGCGGCCCCGGACCGGTCCCCGCACTCTCGTCGGACCCGAGCCGGACGGCGTCGACGGCGCCCTCGCGGGCCCAGGCGTGCACGGTCTTGCCGCCCGCCTGCCGGACGGAGCCGAGCGGCTCGTCGGGACGCACGGGCGTCGGCGGCGCGAAGCCGAGCTCCTCGGCGAACTCGCGCAGCGCGGCGTCGTGCGGGCTCTCACCGGGCTCGACGACGCCCTTCGGGAGCGACCATGCACGCTCGCGCCGCACCCAGAACGGACCGCCCATGTGCGCGAGCAGGACCTCGAGGTCGGCCGAGGCGCCCGCCTCGCGGCGCGCTCCCTCGCCAGTCGCCGTGCGGTAGACGAGCAGGCCCGCGCTCTCGACGCTCACGAGCCCCTCCGTCCGGCGGCACGCCCGGCTGTGGACACGGTGGTCACGCTCCCACACAAATCGATTCACCCGCTTTACGGTCCCCCGCCCGCTCGCGAGGGTGGGGCGCGTCCCCGACCGTCGATCGGGTCGTGCTCCGGCATCGTCGCCCGCACGCCGGTCGCTCGCAAGGGGTTCGTGCACCTCCGTCACCGCGCCCGTGCCAGCCGACGGGTCGCGGCGGGCACCCCGTGCGTCGTCGCGCGGGGGACGCCCCCAGCAGAAAGGCAGGGATGATGTCCCACTCGACCCGACGGCGACATGCCTGGGTGGCTCTCGCAGCCCTCAGCGTGTCGTCCCTCCTCGCGGCCGGGGTCACCCCCGCGTCCGCCGCGACCGGCGGCCTGGCCACCACGGTCACCGTCCCGGCGGCGTCGCCCGTGCGCGCCGCGGTCGACGGTGACTACGCGCAGCGGTTCCTCGAGCAGTACGACAAGATCAAGGACCCCGCCAACGGGTACTTCTCCGCGCAGGGCATCCCCTACCACTCGGTCGAGACCCTCATGGTCGAGGCCCCCGACTACGGTCACGAGACCACGTCCGAGGCGTACTCGTACTGGATCTGGCTCGAGGCGCTGTACGGGCAGGTCACGGGTGACTGGGCACCGCTCAACCACGCGTGGACCACGATGGAGACGTACATGATCCCCCAGACGGTGGATCAGCCGACGAACTCCTTCTACAACCCCAACTCCCCCGCGACGTACGCGTCCGAGTACAACCACCCGAGCCAGTACCCGAGCCAGCTCAACAGCGGCACGAGCGTCGGCAAGGACCCGATCGCCAACGAGCTGAAGTCGACGTACGGCACCTCGGACATCTACCAGATGCACTGGCTCGCCGACGTGGACAACGTCTACGGCTTCGGCGCGACGCCGGGTGCGGGCTGCGAGCTCGGGCCGACCGCGACCGGCACGTCGTTCATCAACACCTTCCAGCGCGGCCCGCAGGAGTCCGTGTGGGAGACCGTCCCGCAGCCGAGCTGCGAGGAGTTCAAGTTCGGCGGCAAGAACGGCTACCTCGACCTGTTCACGGGTGACGCCTCGTACGCCAAGCAGTGGAAGTACACGTCGGCGTCCGACGCCGACGCGCGTGCCGTCGAGGCCATCTACTGGGCGAACCAGTGGGCGACCGAGCAGGGCAAGCAGGCGGACATCGCCGCGACGGTCGCGAAGGCCGCCAAGCTCGGCGACTACCTGCGGTACACGCTGTTCGACAAGTACTTCAAGACGATCGGCTGCACCTCGCCGAGCTGCCCCGCGGGCACCGGCAAGGACAGCGCGCACTACCTCCTGTCCTGGTACATGGCCTGGGGCGGCGCGACCGACGCGAACGCCGGCTGGGCGTGGCGCATCTCGTCGTCGCACGCGCACTTCGGCTACCAGAACCCGCTCGCGGCGTACGCGCTGTCGACCGACCCGGCCCTGACGCCGAAGTCGCCGACCGCGAAGACGGACTGGGCGACCTCGCTCGAGCGTCAGCTCGACTTCTACACCTGGCTGCAGGCCTCCAACGGCGGTATCGCCGGCGGTGCGACCAACAGCTGGGACGGCGCCTACGCCCAGCCGCCGGCGGGCACGCCGACGTTCCACGGCATGGCGTACACCGAGGCGCCCGTCTACCACGACCCGCCGTCGAACCAGTGGTTCGGCATGCAGGCGTGGGGCGTGCAGCGCGTCGCCGAGCTCTACTACACGTCGGGCAACGCGAAGGCCAAGAAGATCCTCGACAAGTGGGTCCCGTGGGTCGTCGACAACATCTCGACGGACGGTGCGAACTGGCACGTGCCCAGCACGCTGCAGTGGAACGGCAAGCCGGACACCTGGAACGAGGCGAACCCGTCGAGCAACCCCGGCCTGACCGTCACGGTCAAGGACTACGGCCAGGACGTCGGCGTCGCCGCCGACACCGCTCGCGCGCTGCTGTTCTACGCCGCGAAGTCGGGCGACACCGAGGCGCGTGACACCGCCAAGGGCCTGCTCGACGCGATGTGGGACAACAACCAGGACGCGCTCGGCATCTCCCTGCCGGAGACCCGTGCCGACTACGTCCGGATGGACGACACCTACACCGCCGGTGGCGACGGCATCTACATCCCGGCCGGCTGGACGGGCACCATGCCCAACGGCGACGTCATCAAGCCCGGGGTGTCGTTCCTCGACATCCGCTCGTTCTACAAGGACGACCCGCAGTGGTCGAAGGTCCAGGCGGCGCTCGACGGCGGCCCGGCCCCGACGTTCACCTACCACCGGTTCTGGGCGCAGACGGCGATCGCCGCGGCGCTCGCGGACTACGCCCGCATGTTCGACGGCGGCACCACGCCCGGTGACGGCGGCGACGACGGTGACGACGACGGCGACACCGGCAACCAGGACGTGCAGGCGCCGACCGCCCCGACGGGCCTCGTCGCGAGCAACGTGACGGGCACGTCGGCGACGATCTCGTGGACCGCCTCGCACGACGACGTCGCCGTGACGGGCTACGACGTCTACCGCGGCACGACGAAGGTCGGTTCCTCGACCACGACGTCGTTCTCCGACACGGGTCTGACGCCCGGCACCGCGTACTCCTACACGGTGCGGGCCAAGGACGCGGCCGGGAACGTGTCGGCACCCTCGTCGGCCCTCACGGTCACGACGACGACCACGCCCGTCCAGGACACGCAGGCGCCCACGGCGCCGACGGGTCTGACGGCCGGGACGGTCACCGAGACGTCCGTCGCGCTGTCCTGGACGGCGTCCACGGACAACGTCAAGGTCACGGGCTACGACGTGTACCGCGGCACGACGAAGGTCGGGTCGAGCACCGGGACCACGTACACCGACACCGGTCTGACCGCCGGCACCGCGTACTCCTACACGGTGCGGGCCAAGGACGCGGCAGGGAACGTGTCGGCACCCTCGTCGGCCCTCGCGGTCACGACGAAGTCGCCGGTCACGACCGGCACGTGCTCGGTGACGTACAACGCGTCGAGCTGGAACACCGGCTTCACGACGTCCGTGAAGGTCACCAACACCGGCACGACCGCCCTCAACGGCTGGACGCTGAAGTTCACGTTCGCCAACGGCCAGCAGGTCACGCAGGGCTGGAGCGCCGACTGGAGCCAGTCCGGCTCCACGGTGACCGCGACCAACGCGGCGTGGAACGGCACGCTGGCCCCGGGCCAGAGCGCCGACATCGGGTTCAACGGCTCCCACTCGGGGACCAACACCAACCCGACGTCGTTCACGCTGAACGGCACGGTCTGCAGCTGACAGCCGAGCTGCACGTGAGCGCCACGCGGCGCTGACAGCGCGGGCCCCCGAGACCTGGTCTCGGGGGCCCGCGTGCGTCCGGCCTCAGATCGCCGCGAACGTGTCCGGGTCGGGGCCGGTGCGCTCACCGCGGTCGAGCGCGTCGATCGACGCCATGTCCGCCACCGACAGCTCGAAGTCGAACAGCGCGAAGTTCTCCTCGATCCGGCTGCGCGTCGAGGACTTCGGGAACACGACGTCACCGCGCTGCAGGTGCCAGCGCAGCACGACCTGCGCGGGCGTCCGGCCGACCTCCTGCGCGACGCGCCCGACGACCGGGTCGCCGAGGACGGCGCCCTGCGCGATCGGCGACCACGCCTCCGTCACGATGCCGTGCTGCGCGTCCGCCGCGCGCACCGCCTCGTTCGTCAGGTACGGGTGGATCTCGATCTGGTTGACCGCGGGGACGACGCTCGTCTCGCGCAGGAGCCGGTCGAGGTGCGCGACCTGGAAGTTCGACACGCCGATCGCCCGCGCACGGCCCGACGCGTAGATCTCCTCCATCGTGCGCCAGCGCGCCACGAAGTCGCTCACGGTCGGCAGCGGCCAGTGGATGAGGAACAGGTCGACGTGGTCCGAGCCGAGCGCCTCGAGCGTGCGGTCGAACGACGCGAGCGCGTCCTGCGGCGTGAGGTAGGTGTTCTTGAGCTTGCTCGTGACGAACACCTCGTCGCGCGCGAGCCCGCTGGCCGCGAGCGCGTCGCCCACGCCCTTCTCGTTCGCGTAGCCCTGCGCGGTGTCGATGTGGCGGTAGCCGACCTCGAACGCCGTGAGCACAGCGTCCTTGGTCTCGTCGGGCGGGATCTGGAAGGTGCCGTAGCCGAGCTGCGGGATCGTCACGCCGTTGTTCAGCGTGAGCGTGGGGACGTCAGTCATCGTTCCTCCGGGGGGATCGTTCGTGCACCCATCCTCGCGCGTCACGCGGACGAGGTCGCGCCGTCGCCGCGAGCAGGGTCAGCCGCGCCGCGAGCAAGGTCAGCCGCGCCGCGCTCGGTCAGCCGCGCGGCGGGTCCGCGAGCGGCCAGCCCACCGAGGCGAGCACCCCGCTGACGCGCTGCACGTCCGAGTCGAGCGGCTCGTGCTCGAGCACCGCCGCCATCTCGGCCGCCACGTGCTCGAGCGTCGGGTCGCCGTCGGGGAACGTCCCGACCACGCGCTCGACGACGTCCGCGACCTCGTCGGGCGTGAGGCGGCGCCGCAGCAGCGCGAGGAGCGCGACGTAGTCCTGCCGCGGGACGCCCGCCGGGTACCCCGCGCGCAACCAGCCGACGACGCGCTGCAGCACGGTCTCGTCGGCCATCAGTGCCCGCCGAGCACCAGCTTGGCGACACCGAGCCCGACCGCCGCGAGGCACACCGCGAAGCACAGCCAGCCCGCGGCGGCCCGCACGGGCGGCACCTTCCCGTCGACGGGGGCGAGCGCGCGCACCCCGAGCGCGAACAGCGCGGGCAGCCCCGCACCCACGACGAGGCTCAGCACGAGCACGCGCCCGAGCGCGGCGAGGTCGACGTACTTGTCCACGGCTCGCTCCCTCAGACCGTCGCGGGCTGGCGCACGTGGTCGGCGACAGGTGCGTCGTCGGTGCGTGCAGGCTCGTCGGACCAGGCGTCGTTGACGTTGTGGTGCGAGACGGGCGTGCGCCGCGAGCGCACGTAGAGCGTCCCGCTCGTCGCGACGAGCAGGGCGAGCACGACGAGGTTGCCCGCCCACCCGCCGAGCGCCCGCTGGATCCCCTCGCCCGCCGCGCCGACGCCCGCCGCGGCCGGCAGCGTCACGAGCCACGCGACCGCCATCCGCCGCGCGACGCCCCACCGCACGGGCGTGCGCCGCCCCACGCCCGAGCCCATGATCGACCCGCTCGCGACGTGCGTCGTCGACAGCGGGAAGCCGAAGTGGGAGGACACGAGGATCACCGCGGCCGACGACGTCTCCGCCGCCATGCCCTGCGGGGGCTCGAGCTCCGTGAGCCCCTTGCCGAGCGTGCGGATCACCCGCCACCCGCCCAGGTAGGTGCCGAGCCCGATCGCCACCGCGCAGGACAGGACCACCCAGGACGGCACCGCGTCGTCAGGAGCGACCTGACCGCCCGCGATGAGCGCGAGGAACACGATGCCCATGGTCTTCTGCGCGTCGTTCGTGCCGTGCGCGAGCGACACGAGCGACGCCGAGCCGATCTGCCCCCACCGGAACTCGCGCGCCCGGTCCCCGCCCGCGACCGCGCGCGTGATCCGGTACACGAGCCGCGTCCCGACGAGCGCGACGACCCCAGCCGCCACGGGTGCGATCAGTGCCGGCACGACGACCTTCGACACGATCCCCGACCAGATCACGCCGTGCGTGCCCGCCGCGACCAGCACCGACCCGACGAGCCCGCCGACCAGCGCGTGCGACGAGCTCGACGGCAGCCCGAAGTACCAGGTCACGAGGTTCCAGACGATCCCGCCCGCGAGCCCCGCGAACACCACGCCGAGCGTCACGACGTCCTGCTCGACGATGCCCTTCGCGATCGTCGCGGCGACCGCGAGCGACAGGAACGCCCCGACGACGTTGAGCACCGCCGACAGCGTCACCGCGACCTTGGGCCGCAGCGCACCCGTCGCGATCGACGTCGCCATCGCGTTCGCCGTGTCATGGAAGCCATTGGTGAAGTCGAACGCGAGCGCCGTCACCACGACGACGACGAGCAGGGCAGACGTGTCCACGACGACGAGGCTGGCCGCGGTCGTCGGGCACGGCAACGACACGCCGGTAGAGTTCAGCCTCTGTTCACCTGAGCCCCGACCAACCCCGGCACGCCCCGTCCCACGTTCACCTCCCGTTCACCTTCGTCCACGTCCCGGCCGACGCCGTCGCTCCCGGCCCCGTGGTCTCGGACCCCGTCCCGACGACCCGCAGGGAGGCGGTGCCGATGCGGCGGCTGAAGGTCATCGAGCACATCTCGCTCGACGGCGTCATCCAGCACTCCGTCGACGAGTCGTTCCCCTACGGCGGCTGGTTCGCCCCCTACATGACCCCCGAGGGCGGTGCTGCGGTCCTCGAGGCCCAGGGCGAGCGGTTCGACCTGATCCTCGGCCGGCGGACCCACGACGAGTGGTCGACCGCGTGGGGGCAGGCACCGCGCGGCCCGATGGCGGACCGCCTCCACGCCGCGACCAAGCACGTCGTGACGCACCGTCCCGACGACCTCGCGTGGCGCCCCGCCGTCGCGCTCGGCCCCGACCTCGTCGCCGACGTCCGCCGACTCCAGGCCCAGGACGGCCCGGACCTGGTCGTGTGGGGCAGCTCGACCCTGACGTCCGTGCTGCTCGAGCACGGCCTGGTCGACGAGCTCGTGCTCGTCACCTACCCCGTCCTCCTGGGCGCCGGCCGACGCCTGTTCGCCGACGGCGCTCCCGCCCAGGCCCTCGACGTCGTGAGCACCACGTCGACCCCGTCAGGCGTCACCGTCACGCGCTACCGCGTCCGCGGCCCGGTCCCGACGACCCCCGCACCCTGACCGAGGCAGCCCGTGCGTTATGGCGACTCCCGCGACACGCGGCGGGCCTGGTCAGAGGGGCGAAGACCAGCGTGGTTGTTCTCCCAGACGGAGCGCCGGAACCGGTCGTCCAGCTCCGACGCTCCGCTGGAGGAGGCGCTTCGGCCGTCGTCCCGCGCAAGCTTGCGGGGTGCCTGAAGGACCCCGCCGCTCATCGCGCCTTCGGCGTGAAGGGCTGACCGAACGGCGACGGGCGCGACCACAGCGTGTCAAACTTGTCCGTCGCGGGCAGCGGCTCATCGAGGAGTCGCAGGAAATCCTCGTACTGTGCCTCGGTGGCGACGAACCACCGGCGCTCCGCCGGGATGCGTTCGGCCTGGTCCACTGCCGTGTCGAGGATGAAGTCGGTCATCGTGCGATCGATTGCCGCCGCGGCCTGGCGTCGGGATCGCTTCCCGACGTTCGGTGGCGCGGACTTCAAGTCGCTTGTTCTTGGATGTGCGGGACGTCGCGCGCGTAGGCGCGGTCGGCGGCTCATGACGTACCCCTCCATGTCGCGTACGGACGACGTCCGAGCTAGGCGGTGCGCCGGTGCGACCATCTCGAACGCAGCCAACCTGCGACGCACCAGCATGCACGTCATCCTGCGACGAGGCGAGCCGACGACGTAGCTGCACTTGCACATCGCGGAGGGGCGTGGCGCGAAGATGTAGCACCCAGGCCCGTAGGCCCCTTGATGTTTGCCTCTCTGATAGATATTCTGTGTCTCATGTCAACGACTCTGAACTCGCGCCCGTTCACCGCACTCGTCAACGCCAAGCGAGCAGACGGGTACCGCTACCAGGACCTCGTGACCCGCTCGCGCGAAGCACGGTCGTCTGCGTGGTTCAACAACCTCGTCAACGGGTCGTCGCCGTGGGTCGTCGCGCCGCCGTCGCCGGACACGTGGGACGGACTCGCGGGGATGCTCGGCGTCAGCGAACGCCACGTCCGCGACGCCATCGCTGAAGAGTGGTTCGGGACGACGTCGAACGACGTAGCACCCGAAGTACGAGCCCTCGCAGATCTTGTGGCCCGCCTCGAGCCAGCCGACCGCCAGACGCTCACAGACCTTGCGAGACGGCTCGCGCAGCCCGTGAAGGACCTCCAAGACCACCTCGACGACCTCGCAAACCTCACCATCGACATTTCTGGCACCGACGAGGGGGACGAGCCGTGAGCAGCCACCTCGGCATCAACAAGGACCTCGAGCCCCTCGCCCGCCGCGTCAGGAAGAGCGGCGGAACGGTCATGGTCAACCGGTCTAACCACGTCCGCTGGACCATGCCGGACGGCACCGTCGTCCGGTCCGGGCTCACCATGAGCTCCCGGACCGCCCGAACCGCGCAGCGCGAGATCGAGCGCGCACTCGCGCGTTCGCTGCAACATCAGTCCGGCGCATCCGCGCGTCCGGCGCCGTAACGGCCAGCAGGGTCGGTGCGATCGTCGGCGCATGGACACCACCGACGCCCTCGCGATCCTCATCGGGGTCTGCTGCACGAGTGGGTGACAGCGGGTCTCAGGCGGCGAGTGCGACCTGAGGGGTGTTGATGGTCTCGTACTCGATGGGTGTGAGGCGACCGAGTCGGGCCTGTCGCCGACGGCGGTGGTAGGTCCGTTCGATCCAGACGATGATCGCCTGGCGCAGCTCGTCGCGGGTGGCCCATCGGCGCCGGTTCAGGACGTTCTTCTGCAGCAGCGAGAAGAACGACTCCATGGCGGCGTTGTCGCCCGCGGAGGCGACCTGCCCCATCGACCCGAGCAGGTCGTGACGGGCCAGCACGCGGGCCACCTTCCGGCTTCGAAACTGGCTGCCCCGATCGGAATGCACCACGCACCCGGCGACGTCGCGTCGCCGTTGCACGGCGCTGACCAGCGCGTTCACCGCGATCTGCGAGGTCATGCGGTCACTGATCGAGTACCCGACGATCCGGTTGGAGTACACGTCCTTGATCGCGCAGAGATACATCCTGCCCTCGCTCGTCGGGTGCTCGGTGATGTCCCACAGCCATAGCCGGTTGGGTGCGTCGGCGCGGAACCGGCGCAGCACGAGGTCGTCGTGCGCCGGCGGGCCGGCCTTCTTGCCGCCCCGGGCGCGCTTCTTGCCGAACGCCGACCACCAGCCGTTGTCCGAGCAGATCCGCCACCGTGCGGTCGCACGCGACCAGACCGGCCCGGGCGGCCTCGTCCGCGAGCATCCGGTGCCCGAACTCCGGGTCGTCGCGGTGCGCGTCGAACAGGACGTTCGCGAGATGCGCCGCCTCGAGTTCGCGCGCGCCGACGGGTGCGGCGAGCCAGCGGTAGTAGGGCTGTCTGGCGAGCTTGAGGACCCGGCACGTCACCGCGACGAGGATCCCGTCGACAGCGAGCTCACTCACGAGCGGGTAGAGCCTTTTCCCGGCAGGTGCGCCTGCGACAGATACGCCGCGGCGCGACGCAGGATCTCGTTCTCCTGCTCCAGCAGCCGGATCCGACGGTTCGCCTCGCGCAGCTCGGCGGACTGCGACCGGGTCACGCCCGGGCGGTTGCCGTCCTCGACGTCGGCATCGCGCAGCCAGTTGCGCAGGCACGACTCGGCGATGCCGAAGTCGCGCGCGACCTGCTTGATCGGAGCGTCCCCGCGGCGGGCGACCGCCACGACGTCCTGCCGGAACTCCTTGGGATAGGGCCTGGGCACGGTGCACATCCTTCCAGCGGCGCCAACAGCACCACAGGTCAGGTGTCACCTACCCGTGCAGCAGACCCTCGACCTTCTCCCGCAGCCTGTGCGCCGACTCCTCGGCGTCGTGCGGTGTGTCGCGCTCATGACCGGGGTGGGTCCGCGGCTCGTCCAGTGGCGAGCTGAGACCAGTCGCACGAAATGGAGCTCGGCCTGCGGCCCATGCTGGACCGGCTCCTCACCATCCGACGACACCCGCAACTTCGTAAGGGAACTCACACTCGTCAGCACACTGCGCGTCCAACCGCCAGGTCAGGTGGGCCCCGTGGGGATCGAACCCACAACCCGCGGATTAAAAGTCCGCTGCTCTGCCAGTTGAGCTAGAGGCCCGGGTGATCGGAACAGCAGCGACGAGGACCTGTTCCGTCCCGCGAAGGCTACGGTACGGCGCAACCGGTGCGCGCATCCGTCACAGCGCGGTTCCGTCTCGGCCCCGGCCGCAGCACCTGCCTCGGGGGCTCGTAGGTCATCGAGGACTTCCATGGGGTCCGGATGCCGTGGAAGGGCGGCCGTCACCGACCTGCCTCGACGAAGAAACCTCCCTCGCCCCACGTGGCTCGCAGGCTGCCGTCAGCCGGGACGTCGAGCGAGTGACAGCCGCGGCTGCGCATGAGGTCGTCGCGCTCCGTGGGCACCTCCCAGCACACGAGCGCGGGGCCCGCGGGGGCGTCCAGCCGGAAGCCCCCGGAGTCGGTCACCTCGGCCCGCGCGCCGCCGAGTGCGGACAGCGCGGACTCGTCGAGCTCGACCCGCGCGTGGGCGAGGTCGTCGGGCCGCCCCTGCGGTGACCACAGCTCGTCGGAACGGTCCTCGGGCACGGCTACGACCCAGCCGCCACCGAGGTCGTGGTCACCTCCCCCGGCGTCGTCGACCCCGACCAGACGCCCCGACAGCCCGTCGTCACCGGGCGTGCTGGCGCACCCGGCCAGCGCCAGCCCCACCACGAGACCCGTCACCACGAGCCTGGTCGCACTCAAGAGCACACCACATCGCTCGAGGCGACGGGGCTGCGCGACGCTCGCGGTCGACGCCGCGGCGGTTCCCCATGAGTGCGCCTGAGACTCATCGTTCGGCACGTCCCTCCCCAGGCATCAGTCAGTCCCCGGCGAGCGCCCGCGTCACACACGAAGGCGGTGTACGGCCCGATCCCCTGCACGCGCCCGACCGTAGCGATCCGTGTCCACGATCGCGGCTGAACGCGCCGAGATGTCTACGCTTCGTCGCCCTCGATCTCGAGGAGTGCGGCGAAAGCAGCTCGTTCGCGTTCGCGTCGAGCCCGCTTCAGGGCCAGGACGTCGTCGGAGCGGAGCCTGGTGTGGGTACCGACCTTGTGCGCGGGGAGGCTGCCCTCGCCGATCAGCTTCATCAGCGTCGGCCTCGACATCCCGAGCATCGCGGCGGCCGTCGACGTCGTCACTTCGGGCGGTATCGCCGCAACCGTCACGCTCGAACCGGCAGCGACCGCCTCCAGCACCTGCTGCAACAAGACCCCGAGCTCACGCGGCAGCGGCTGCGCCACCGATTCCGCCCGTCCGACGGACAAGAAGCCCTGCGGTCCCTCGAGCGACTCGAGGACGCCCCGGGCAAGCTTCGCATCACGCTCGTCGGTGAGCAGACTTCCACGGGCCTCGACGACGGTCGCCATCATTGCTCCTTCTTCACCGCGCCACGACAGGCCGTGCACGCTCACCCAACTGCAGATGTCACCGTAAGCCGCTTCAGATATATCCGCAAGGAAGATGTGGGGGCTGCCGTCGCGACGAGCCACGTTCGGGTCCGCCTAAAGGCTTCAGGTCGTTGACCGGGATGCGACGGGTGCTCGACCGTGATGTTCGGGCGAGTCGTCGATAGTTTCGATCGCGCCGCGGTCGAGCGAGGCTCGTCGTCCCGAGGAGAGCAGCCCGTGACCACCATGCCGCACCGTCGCGGACGACCGGGCGTCGCCGCGCTCGTCGCGTCCGCGCTCGTCGCCACCGCCGCGTTCGTCGCGCTGCCCCGCGGCGCCGAGGCGAACGCCGCCGTCACCGTCGCGTCGAGCGTCGAGGACGAAGGAGCCGCGTGCGCGGTCCCGGGCCTTCCCGACGTCGGGGCGCTGCAGAACCAGTCGACGCTGCCGGACCCGTTCCGCAGGCTCGACGGCACGCGCATCGCCACCAAGGCGGACTGGGCGTGCCAGCGCGAGCTGACCAAGCGGCTCGCGGAGAAGTTCGTCTACGGCACGAAGCCCGCCAAGCCCGCGACGGTGTCCGGCACGGTGTCGGGCTCGCAGATCACGGTCAACGTGTCCGAGGGCGGCAAGAGCTCGAGCTTCACGGCGAGCGTGTCGCTGCCGAACGGCCCCGGCCCCTTCCCCGCGGTGATCGTCTACGGCGGCTTCGGCGCCGACACCGCCACGATCAAGGCGTCGGGCGCCGCGGTCATCAGCTACGACCCGTACCAGGTCGGCAAGGAGGGCACGGGCCGCAGCAACAAGCAGGGCGCGTTCTACTCCCTCTACGGCCCGCAGAGCAGCACAGGGCTGCTCATGGCCTGGGCATGGGGTGTCAGCCGGATCATCGACGTCATCGGGCAGTCGGGCGGCAGCATCCTGCGCGCCGACGCCACGGGCGTGACCGGGTGCTCGCGGTTCGGCAAGGGCGCGTTCGTCGCGGGCGTGTTCGACCAGCGCATCGCCCTGACGATGCCCATCGAGTCCGGCACCGCCGGCGTGCCGATCCTGCGCGGCGTGCCGGGCGAGGGCGCCCAGTCGCTGAGCAGCGCCTACGGCGAGCAGCCGTGGTTCGGCGACGCGTTCTCGTCGTTCACGTCGAGCCCGACGCGCCTGCCCGTCGACATGCACGAGATGGTCGGGCTCGTCGCACCGCGCGGCCTGTTCATCATGGACAACCCGCACATCGCCAACCTCGGGCCGCGCTCGGCGAGCGTCGCCGCGCTCGCGGGCGCCGAGGTCTACAAGGCGCTCGGTGCCGGCTCGAACATCACGTACTGGTCCGACGTCGCCGACGGCACGCACTGCGCGAACCGTCCCGAGTGGCGCACGCCGCTGCAGCAGAACATCGCCAGGTACCTCACGGGCACGGGTGACGCGCCGGGCCAGATGCGGATCTCGTCGCGTGCGCAGGGCAGCCTCGCGGGCTGGGTCGACTGGCAGACGCCGACGTTGAGCGGCACGGTCCCGACGACGGAGCCCACCACCCCGCCGACGACGCCTCCGACCACGCCACCCACCACGCCTCCCACCACACCTCCCACCACACCTCCGACGACCCCGCCGACGACGGCGCCGCCCACCACACCGCCCACGGGCGGGGCGTGCACGGCCATCGTGTCCATCAACCAGTGGCCGGGCGGGTTCGTCGCGTCGATCAAGGTGACCGCAGGCTCGTCGGCCCTCAACCACTGGACCGTGACCGCGAACCTGCCCGCCGGGGCCGCGATCACGAACTCGTGGAGCGTGGCGCACACCGCCACGACGGGCTCGGTGGCGCTCGGCAACGTGAGCTACAACGGCTCGCTCGGCGCCGGGCAGAGCACCGAGGTCGGCTTCCAGGGCACGGGCACGGGCACCGGCATGACGGTCTCCTGCGCCGCCTGACCCGCAGACCCCGGCGCCGCCCCTCCCGACGGGGGCGGCGCCGGTCCGGTCCGGCCCGGGACGCGCACCCGGAGGTCGTGTGCGGACGCCCTTCCCGGCGCCGGACCCCGAGCGGGTGGACGTCGTCGCACGCCAGACGACGAAGTCCACCCGCTCGTGCTGTGCAGGGCTGGGAGACTGAGCGGCGACGAGAGGACCGCACCGCATGGAGCTCGACCTGGCCGCCGCTCTGGCCGACACACGCACCGAGTACGACAAGATGATCGCGGGCGACTGGTACCGCTACCGGTTCGGACCCGAGCTCGCGGACCTGACCACCGCGACGCAGCGCACGTGCCGCCGCATCACCGCGCTGTACGACGACGACCGCGAGGCCGCCGCAGCGCTGTTCCGCGAGCTGCTGGGCAGCGTGGGCGAGGGCGCGGACTTCCGTCCGCCGTTCTACCTCGACTACGGGCACCGCCTGCACGTCGGCGACCGCACGTTCATCAACGCGGACTTCCTCACGCTCGGCGGCGGCGAGATCCGCATCGGGTCCGACGTCCTGATCGGCCCGAGCGTGCGGCTCTACACCCCCACGCACGTGCTCGACCCCGAGCTGCGGCCGGGCGGCTGGGAGCGCGTCGAGCCCGTCACGATCGAGGACGGCGTGTGGCTCGGCGGCTCGGTCGTCGTGTGCCCGGGCGTGACGATCGGCGCGCGCTCGGTGATCGGCGCCGGGTCGGTCGTCACGAAGGACGTGCCGCCCGACGTCGTCGCAGTCGGCAACCCGGCCCGCGTCGTCCGCCGCCTCGATACTTCACCCGCCTGACGACGCCCGCCTCGTACTGGTTCGTCCCGCTCTGCGTCCCAGCAGGCGGTGTCGGCCGAGGTGAATCGCCTCACTCGCCTGTCCCGGCCTGGTTCCGACGACCTAGTCTCACCGGGCGGCGACGATCGCCGCGACGAGGAGGAGACCATGGGAACGACGGACGCCCGCGCCCTGCACCACCGGTGGCGGATGCTCGCCATCGCCGGGATCGCAACCGCACTCGTCGCGACGACGACGCTCGGCGCACAGGCGGCGCCCTCGTCGACCTACGTCGGTGTCGGCTCGAGGACGATCGCGAAGCCCGCCTCGGGTGCGCGGTACCTGTACGTCTCCACGCGAGGCGCGGACCGGCACACCTATGCGACGTCCTGGGGTTCGAAGACCGCGGACCGCCACGTCTGCCTGCGGGCCAACTCCCACGACAGCACGACGTGCCCGCCGGCGACCGCCACGAACCCGCTGCACACGATCACCAGCGCGATCCGCGCCGCACGACCCGGCGACGTGATCGTCGTGCGTGGCGGCACCTATCGAGAGGCCGCGGGCTGGGGCGCGGCCAAGGGCACCTCGGCGAAGCCGATCACGCTCCAGAGCTACCCGAGTGAGCGTGTCGAGCTCAACGGCACGCTCCAGCTCAAGAGCGCCAACTACTGGACAGTCCGCGGCATCCACTTCACGTACAACAAGTCCGTCCAGGGCAACGGCCAAGCCGTCGTCCACTTCCAGGGCGGCGTCGGCTGGAAGTTCACGAACAACGAGGTCTCAGGTTCGAGCGGGACGGCCAACCTCATGGTCACTCCGGGAGCGCGTGGAGCGTCCGCGGCGACGCAGCGCGCCGCCGGTCCCAAGAGCTACTCGATCTCGTACAACTGCATCCGGACGAACCAGGGTCGGCACGCGCACGGCATGGACCACAACATCTACCTCATGGCCGGGGTCTACTCGAGCGGCGGGGTCATCGAGCGCAACTTCCTCGCAGCCGCGCCCAACGGCGCCCAGATCAAGGTCTCGTCATCGACCTCGGCCACCGCGAACGACAGCCCGCGCGGTGTCAAGATCCAGTACAACACCATGCTCGGCGGCGCGGCGGGCATCACCGTCGGCGTCAAGGCGCAGGACATCAGCATCTGGCGCAACCTCATCGCGAACCAGCCCACGTCCCGCACCTCGTTCGACGCCGCGATCAAGACATGGGAGCTCCAGGCGCCGGGCCGCACCTCGGTGAAGCGGAACCTGTTCGCGGGCTATGCCAAGGCGTACCACGAGGCGCCTCGCACGAGCCTGGTCAAGCAGGGCAACGCAACAGCGGGACGGATCGGGTACAGCGGCTCGGTCGCCGGCTGCACTGCCAAGCCCACCAACACGAAGATCCTCACGACCTACGGCCAGTTCGCGCGCTGACCCCGCTCGGAGATCCCGTCACCGGGCGCGTGCGACGACCGCCGAACAGCGGCGACGGGAAGGTCGGCGCGAGACCGCCGCCCGCGAGCCACTCCTCGAGCCGTCGGACCTGGGTGTCGACGGCATCCTGCGCGCGCGGGTCGAGGTCCTCGAGCAGCGCGGTCTCGACGACGCCCGTGGTCGCCGCCCACGCGCCGACGACCCTGCCGTCGACCCAGATCGTCGGTCCTGCGTTGCCCACCGAGTCGACGACCTCGCTCGCGTACGGGCCGAGGTACCAGTCCCGCTCGGCCCAGCCCATGGTCGTCGGGTCGAGGCCCGGCAGCAGCGCGACCCACGGCTCCGGCGGCTCGACCGGTTCGAGGTCGTCGGGCAGCAGCCAGCCCGTCGCGTCGGTCCCCTCCAGGCCGACGGGCACGGCGCCCAGCTCGGCGAACGAGCGTCGCACCGCGGTCAGCGTCGAGCCGAGCCACCACGTCACGTCGCGCTCCGTCCCCGGCCCGAACGCGTACAGCCAGCGCCGCACGAGCTCGGTGTGCGCCGCCCCCGCGTCGAGCGCCGGTACCGGCGCACCGAGCCACGTCGTGTCGAGCGTCCACGTGGGTCGCGACGTCGTCCAGCCGCCGCGGTTCTCCCCGCGCACGACGACCCCGCTCGCGCACAGGTAGGTCAGCAGACGCACCGTGACCGGCATGACCTGCCCGAACTTCGTCCCGGGCGCTGAGCTGAACCGGCGGCCGGCCTCGGGCACCTCGTCGCGCAGCTCGGCCGCGGTGCGGCACCGTCCGTCGCCGAGGTGTGCCACGACCTGGGCCGTGACGTCGTCGAGCCAGGCCTCGGTGTCGCCGAACCCGCCGTCGAGCTCGAGCTCACGCACCAGCCGGCGGCGGGCGGCACCCGCGACCCGCGCGCCCGGGGACGCGACGAGCGCGGGGAGCAGGTCGAGGTCCGTGACCCACAACGTCCCGCGCATCGCGTGCTGCCGGACGAGGGTCCGGCGCTCGAACAGCGCGGCGTCGAGGTCGCTCGTCGCGAACCCCGGCACGCGCGCCCACGCCGCGACGTACGGCCCGGACGCGTCGGTGCCGTGCAGCACGACGAGCGCGCGCACCGCCTCGTGGACGTCCGCGAGCCCTCGCGCGAGGCCGTGCCGCAGCGCGAGGCGAGCCCGCCGCTGCTCGTCGGACACCACGAACGCCACCCGACCGCCCGGCGGACGCGCCGCGCGGTCGACGCCGGGACCACCCCTGGACCTCGCCATGCGCCGATCCTGCCCCCGACCACCGACATCCGCGGGGGGGCAGCCACGCCACTCCCTCGCCGCGGCTCGAATGTCGGAACTTGTTCGTTCGTGATCGATCTTGGTTCTTTCTGCGTCGGCGACGCGCTACGCTCGGCGCATGACGTGGCTGGTGACAGGCGGGGCCGGATACATCGGTGCGCACGTGGTGCGCGCGTTCACCGCGGTCGGGCTCGAGGCGGTCGTCCTCGACGACCTGTCGAGCGGGCACGAGGAGTTCGTCCCGGCGGGGATCCCGTTCGTGCGCGGCTCGGTCGACGACGCCGACGTCGTCGCCGACACCATCGCGCGGCACGGCGTCGAGGGCGTCGTCCACCTCGCCGGGTTCAAGTACGCCGGCGTCTCGGTCGACCGCCCGCTGCACACCTACCGCCAGAACGTCGCCGGCACGCTCACGCTGCTCGAGACGATGGCCGAGCAGGGGGTCGACGCGATCGTCTACTCGTCGTCGGCCGCGGTGTTCGGCACCCCGGACGTCGACCTCGTCACCGAGCAGACCCCGACGAGCCCCGAGTCGCCCTACGGCGAGTCCAAGCTCGTCGGCGAGTGGCTGCTGCGCGACCAGGGCCGCGCGGGCGGCCTCAGGCACACGAGCCTGCGCTACTTCAACGTCGTCGGCTCCGGCACGCCCGACGTGTACGACACGAGCCCGCACAACCTGTTCCCGCTCGTGTTCGAGGCCCTGCTCGCGGGCCGCACGCCGCAGATCCGCGGCGACGACTACCCCACGCCCGACGGCACGTGCGTGCGCGACTACATCCACGTGGCGGACCTCGCCGATGCGCACGTCGCCGCGGCTCGCGCCCTCGCCGACGGCGGGGCGCTCGAACCCGTCTACAACCTCGGTTCGGGCGACGGGCTGTCCGTGCGCGAGATCATGACCGCCGTCGCCCGGGTGACCGGAATCGACTTCGAGCCGGAGATCACGGCGCGCCGACCGGGCGATCCCGCGCGCATCGTCGCGTCGGGCGAGCTCGCCGCACGCGACCTCGGGTGGCAGATGCGGCACTCGATCGACGACATGGTCCGCAGCGCATGGGACGCCCGCTCGGCGCACTGACCCGCACGCGACCCGCCCGGCGCGAGGTGCTGCGCCCGGCGCGCGTCGGTGCGCTCGGCGTGAGTCCTCAGCCCGACAGATGCGACGCGAGCTCCTCGAGCACGCGCTCGTCGCCCGCGTAGATCCCCTCCGCCCGCGGCCAGTGCACGACGACGTCGGTGAAGCCCAGCGCCGCCGCGCGCTCGATCCCCTCGACCGCGAGGTCCACCGACTGCAACGAGTATCGCGGTGCCCCGTCCAGGCTGAGGTAGCGCCGCACCGGCACCGGCCCGCCGTGCGCCCGCTCGATCTCGTCGAACGCCGCCACCTGGGCCGCGAGCGCCCCCCACCAGCGCTCCTGCGCGCGGCCGAGGTCGTCGTCCCCGTCCTCTGTGGCGTAGTCCGCGCCGTACGTCACCCAGCCCTGCCCGTGCCGGGCGGCGAGCGCCATGGTGCGCGGCCCCGCCGCGGCGACGACGAACGGCGTGCGCGGCCGCGCGATCGTCCCCGGCACCATGCGCGCGCCGTGCGCGGTGTAGTGCTCGCCGTCGTGGTCGGTGACCGGCTGCGTCAGCAGCGCGTCCAGCAGACCGACGAACTCCTCGAACCGCCGCGTGCGGACGGCCCGGCTCGGCGCGGGCCCGGTCACGGACGCGTCGAACCCCTCGCCACCCGCGCCGAGGCCCAGCACGAACCGGCCGCCCGAGACGTCGTCGAGCCCCATGACGTCCTTCGCGAACGGCACCGGGTGCCGGAAGTTCGGCGACGCGACGAACGTGCCCAGCGCGATGCGCTCCGTGGCCTCGGCCGCCGCCGCGAGCAGCGGGACGGTGGCGAACCACGGCTCGTCGGCCAGGCTCCGCCACGCGAGGTGGTCGTACGTCCAGGCGTGGTCGAAGCCGAGCTCCTCGGCCCGCCGCCACCGCTCCCGCTGCGTCGCCCACCGCTCCTGCGGCAGCAGCACAACCCCGACCCGCACACGTCCACCCATGCGCCCGACCCTAGGCCGCGCCGCCGACACGCGGCACCAGCCCAGTCCGCCCGGACGCGCCGACGAGCCTCACGCCCACCCGAGCTCGTGGAGCCGGTCGTCGTCGATGCCGAAGTGGTGCGCGATCTCGTGCACCACGGTGATCGCGACCTCCTCGACGACGTCGTCGCGCGTGTCGCACATCTCCAGCGTCGGGAGCCGGAAGATCGTGATCCGGTCGGGCAGCGAACCGGCCTCCCAGGCCCACGTCCGCTCGGTCAGCGGGACGCCCTCGTAGAGCCCGAGGAGGTCCTCGTCGCCCGGCGGGGGTACGTCCTCGACCAGCACGACGACGTTGTCCATGACCGCCGTGAGCTCGGGCGGGACCGTGTCGAGCGCATCACGGACCGCATCCTCGAAGTCCTCGCGCGACATCTCCACCACGGGACCATCCTGCCCCGTCACGCGCCCGACGAGGCCCTCGGTGCGCGGCTGCGAGCGGGGGTGAGCGACGTCGTGACGAGCCGGTTTGGGGATCGGGCCGGCCTCCCGTATGCTCATCCACGGCCAAGGGCGCCTCGACGTCATGGGGCGACGCCCCCATCGTCTAGCGGCCTAGGACCCCGCCCTTTCACGGCGGTAGCACGGGTTCGAATCCCGTTGGGGGTACGAGAACGTGCAGTGGAAGATGCAGTACCAAGGTCTCATCACGAGGCCCCGTAGCGCAGTTGGTTAGCGCGCCGCCCTGTCACGGCGGAGGTCGCGGGTTCAAGTCCCGTCGGGGTCGCTCGACAAGCGCCGGTCATTCGTGACCGGCGTCGTCGTTCGAGGGCTCGCCCTCACGGCTCTGTAGCTCAGTTGGTAGAGCGTTCGACTGAAAATCGAAAGGTCACCGGATCGACGCCGGTCGGAGCCACCGTACGAAGCCCGCCAGGGAGCAGCCTGGCGGGCTTCGTCGTTCTCCCGCCCGGCGACTCCGCCCGACGACCCCGCCCGGCGACTCCGCCCGACATTCCGGCCCGATGACCCGGCCAGGGGCGGCCCGCCGTGGGTACCGCCTCCCGGGGCCGTGCTCACTAGGCTGACGGCGACACCGTCCCCCGAGGAGCAGTCGTGACCAGCACGTCAGGACCGGACCGCCGCACCTTCTTCGACCGGCTCACCGAGCCGATCGCGGAGCGCGCCCGCGAGAAGCTCGGCCAGGCCGAGGACCGCGTACGCGCCTCGATCCAGGCGGAGATCGATGCGGTCGGGGCGAGCGTGCGCACCCGGGCGGTCCAGATCCGGCCGTCCGCGATCGCGTTCGGCGTCGCGGCCCTCCTCACGTTCTTCGGGCTCGCGCTGTTCGTCACGGCCGCGGTCGTCGGGCTCGCGCACGTCGTCGAGGTGTGGCTCGCCGCGCTGCTCGTCGGGATCGCGCTCGTGCTCGTCGCGGCCGGTGCCGCCGCGTGGGGGCGCAGCCGTCTCCCCCGCACGCCCGTCGTGACCGTGCGCCGCATCCCCGAGCCCACGCACCCCGCGGACGAGCACGTGCACCCGTGGGCGGACTGACTCCGGTCCCTGCCGCGCGCGATGCCCGCACGACGGCCACACTGGTGAGCCGGACCGCACGACGACCGAGCCGGACCACACGACGAGGAAGGGCTGAACGATGACGACGCCGACGGGCCAGCGCTCGCTGGGCCAGCTCGTGAGCGACCTGAGCGAGCAGACGTCACGGCTCGTGCGCGCGGAGATCCAGCTCGCGAAGACGGAGCTCGCAGAGCGGGCGAAGCTGCTCGGCGCGGGCGCGGGGATGCTCGTCGCGGCCGGGGTGGTCGGGCTCTACCTCGTGACGGCGATCCTCGCGACGCTCGTCATCGTGCTCGACCTGTGGCTGCCGCTGTGGCTCGCGTCGCTCGTCGTGACGCTCGTCCTGCTCGTCGTCGTCGTGGTGCTCGCGCTCGTCGGGATCAAGGCCCTCAAGAAGGGCTCGCCGCCCGCGCCGCAGACCGCGATCGCAAGCGTCCAGGCTGACGTCGAGGCGCTCAAGGAGGTCCGCTCATGACACCCGCCGAGCACCAGCCGACCGGCGGCGTGCCGTTCACGACCCCCGAGATGGCTGCCATCGAGGCCGAGATCGCTCTCGCGCGCCGTGAGCTCGTGGCGACCGTCGACGAGCTCGCGGGTCGACTCACGCCGCGAGCGCAGGCACAGGCCGCACGCGAGGCGGCGCGACGCCTGGTCGCGGACGCGACGAACCCCGACGCGCCCGTCGAGACGCGCGACCGCGCACGCAAGGTGCTGCTCGGGACAGCCGTGGGCGTGGCCCTCGTCACGACGCTCGTCGCGGTCCGCATCGCCCGACGCCACCGCTGAGCACCCGGCCTCGCGGCTCGTGCACGCGACACGTCCGCGAGGCACGCCCACGAGGCACACGGAGCGCCTGCGCCGCGGCGCGTGCTGCGGCGCCAGCGGTGGGGACGTCAGACCGACGGGCGCTGCTGCGGGATGCCGGCGAGGAGTGCCTGCACCTCGGACTCGAGGTAGCGGCGGTGGCCGCCGAGCGTCCGGATCGAGGAGAGCTTGCCGGCCTTGGCCCAGCGGGTGACCGTCTTGGGGTCGACGCGGAACAGCGTGGCGACCTCGGACGGCGTCAGGAGGTTCTCGGAGGTGGCGGGCTTGACGGACATGGGGACTGCCTTCCCTTCGGTGCGGCGATGAGGCTGCGTTCCCAGCTACCACGGGTGCGGTGTGTGGTGACGTCCGGTTCCTCGACACGAGGCTACGGCCGCTCCTCTTAGCATGAACGAACCCGGCATGTGACGCATTCCGGGACACGATTTCGTTACGAAAGGGTACAACCCGGTCCCCCGAACGGACGAGTCCGCAGGTGAGCGGCCACAGATCGAGACGTTTCGACCACTGTGCACCGGTACGCCCGCATCCGCGCGTCGAGGCGGAATCGAGGAGGAGTCGAGGAGGACCGGACCCACCGTCGGGCCGCCGCCGCGCACGTCCAGCGCCCGGGTCGGGGAGCCAGTCCGCAGCCCGCGCGGGCGCCGCGCGCGTCGGCCGCTCCGCCAGGAGTGAACGTGACGTGAGTCGCGGCCTCGCGAGTGGCCGGAATCCAGGAGTTCCATGTACCGTTGCCGCACGAACAGACGATTCAGCACCCCGGGGCCGCACGTGTGAGCACGGTGCCGCCCCGCTTCCACGTTAGAGGGGGTCGATGCCATGGGGCGCGGCCGTCAGAAGGCTAAGCAGACGAAGGTCGCCCGGGAGCTGAAGTACTTCAGCCCGGACACCAACTACCGGGCTCTCGAGCAGGAGTTGTCGTCGCACGGCCATGACCAGGGCGAGCGTCGGAGCGTCGCCGCGGTCGACACGGACGACGAGCCGGACGACGACTACCGTCGTTGGCTCGACGACGAGCGCTGACCCTCTGCCCCCCGACGGTGTTGGGTCGTGCGGCCACGACCAGCTGGTCGCGGCCGCGGACCGCTGACGGAGGTCAGGCGGTGCGGTAGCTGCCCGTGAGGCGGACGCCACCACCGTCGACACCCTTGGTCCCTGCGACGAACCCCGGTTCGCCCGGGACGTCACGCGCGGGGTCGAGGTCGCGGACCGTGCCGAGCTCCCAGGCGGGCAGCCCGAGCTCGGCGGCGTGCGCGAGAACCCCGGCGAGCGCGTCCGGGGCGACGACGGCCACCATGCCGACGCCGAGGTTCAGCGTGCCCTCGAGATCGGTCCACGGCACCTGACCGAGGTGCTGCACGAGCGCGAACACGGGCGGCACGGTCCATCCACCGCGGTCGATGTCGGCCACCAGGCCGGTCGGGAGGATGCGCGCGACGTTCGCCGCCAGCCCACCGCCGGTGACGTGGCTGAACGCGTGCACCCCTGCCGTGCCCGCGCGGCGGGCGATCGCGAGGCAGTCGGCGGCATACACGCGTGTCGGCTCCAGGAGCTCCTCGCCGAGCGTGCGGCCGAAGTCGTCGACGTGCCGCTCGAGGGCCCAGCCCGCCTGCCGGACGACCGCCCGGACCAGCGAGTACCCGTTCGAGTGCAGGCCCGACGACCCGAGCGCGACGAGCACGTCGCCCGAGCGCACCCGCTCCGGGCCGAGCAGCTCGTCGGCCTCCACGACCCCCGTCGCGGCACCGGCCACGTCGTACTCGTCGGGAGCGAGCAGACCCGGGTGCTCCGCGGTCTCGCCGCCGACGAGCGCCGTGCCCGCGACCGAGCACGCCTGCGCGATGCCGCGCACCACGTCCGCGATGCGCTCCGGGACCACCCGACCGGTCGCGATGTAATCAGTCATGAACAACGGCTCGGCGCCGACCACGACGATGTCGTCGACCACCATGCCGACCAGGTCGAAGCCGATGGTGTGGTGCACGTCGAGGGCCTGCGCGATCGCGACCTTCGTGCCGACACCGTCGGTCGACGTCGCGAGCAGCGGACGCCGGTAGCGCGTGAGGAAGCTCGCGTCGTAGAGACCCGCGAAACCGCCGACCCCGCCGAGCACACGGGCGCTGTGCGTCGCACGCACCGCGTCCTTCATGAGCTCGACGGCCTTGTCGCCCGCCTCGGTGTCGACACCCGCGGCGGCATACGTGAGGGGGGCGGTCTCGTCGGGCTGGGACGTCACAGGTGGCTCCAGAGATCGGCTCGTGTCGGCGGCGCTGCGCGCCGACGGTCGGTCGTCAGGCTCGGCGCGCACGGCTCCGAGGCCCGGTCAGGCGTCAGGGATGATCGAGGGCCCCGGCGCCGCCGGCACCGGGGATGATCGCGAGCAGGCCGTCCTCGGGCTGGCCGAGCGGCAGCTCGTTCTGCTCGAGCAGGTTCTTGCCGAGGCGGTCGGCCGCGGGCAGCTCGATCGGGTAACGACCCGAGAAGCACGCGGTGCACAGCTGCGCCGCGGGCTGCTCGGTCGCCTCGACCAGCGCCTCCTCGGAGATGTAGCCGAGCGAGTCCGCCCCGAGCGACGCACCGATCTCCGCGGGCGACAGCCCGTTGGCGATGAGCTCGGCGCGGCTCGCGAAGTCGATGCCGTAGAAGCACGGCCACTTCACGGGCGGCGACGAGATGCGCACGTGGACCTCCGCGGCACCGGCCTCGCGCAGCATCCGCACGAGCGCGCGCTGGGTGTTGCCGCGCACGATCGAGTCGTCCACCACGACGAGGCGCTTGCCGCGGATGACCTCGCGCAGCGGGTTGAGCTTGAGCCGGATGCCCAGCTGGCGCAGGGTCTGCGACGGCTGGATGAACGTCCGGCCGACGTAGGCGTTCTTCGTCAGCCCCTGCCCGAACGGGATGCCCGACTGCTGCGCGTAGCCCACGGCCGCGGGCGTGCCCGACTCGGGCACCGGGATGACCAGGTCGGCCTCGACCGGGTGCTCGACCGCGAGCCGCCGACCCATCTCGACGCGCGCCGCGTGCACGGAACGGCCCGCGATCGTCGTGTCCGGACGCGCGAGGTACACGTACTCGAAGATGCAGCCCGCGCGCTCCACGGGGGCGAACCGCGACGAGCGCAGGCCCTCCGCGTCGATCGCGATGAACTCGCCCGGCTCGACCTCGCGCACGAAGCTCGCGCCGACGATGTCGAGCGCCGGCGTCTCCGACGCGACCACCCAGCCGCGCTCGAGCCGACCCAGCACGAGCGGGCGGACGCCCTGCGGGTCGCGCGCCGCGTACAGCGTGCGCTCGTCCATGAAGACGAGCGAGAACGCGCCGCGCAGGCGCGGGAGGACCTCGAGCGCGGTCGCCTCGAGCGTGTGGTCCGGGTCGCCCGCGAGCAGCGCCGTGATGAGCGCGGTGTCCGTCGTGTTGCCGCGTGCGAGCTCGCCGCGCCGCTGGCCGCCGTAGCGCTCCGCGACGAGCTCGACGAGCTCAGCGGTGTTCGTCAGGTTCCCGTTGTGCCCCAGCGCGACGGTCCCCGCCGCGGTCGGGCCGAGCGTCGGCTGCGCGTTCTCCCACGTGCTCGCACCGGTCGTCGAGTAGCGCGCGTGCCCGATCGCGATGTGCCCCTGCAGCGCGTTGAGCGCGGTCTCGTCGAACACCTGCGAGACCAGGCCCATGTCCTTGTAGACGAGGAGCTGCTCGCCGTTGCTCGTCGCGATGCCCGCGGACTCCTGCCCGCGGTGCTGCAGCGCGTACAGACCGAAGTAGGTCAGCTTGGCGACCTCCTCGCCCGGAGCCCAGACACCGAAGACGCCACAGGCGTCCTGCGGGCCTTTCTCGTCCGGGAGGAGGTCGTGGTTCAGTCGTCCGTCAGCGCGGGGGGCCACGCGACCATGGTCGCACACGAGCACGGTCGCGCGGCCTCCCGTCCGGTCACTGTCCGCCCGACGATCGTCGGGCCGGGTCGTGGCGGACCGCCCGGTCGCCCGGACGGTCCGCCACCGGTCACCAGTGCGCGTTGCGCGCGAGCTCGAGCGCGATCTCCGGCCAGAACACGCCAGCCGCTGGGCCGCCGTTGCACGCGCCGTCGGACTCACCCGGGAGCTTGACCCACAGCAGCGCGTCGAGACCCGTCGAGTCGTTCACGAGCCGCGGCTGCTCGCCGAGCGCACGGCCGCGCGGGTTGCACCACTCGCCGTTCGACCCGTTGCCGTTGCGCGACGTGTCGATCACATAGCCCTTGCCGCCCAGGCGCTGCGAGATCTGCTCGCCGTACGCCTGCGTCGCCGCGGTCGTCTGGTAGTTCGACGTGTTGAGCGCGAAGCCCACAGCGTCCGCGAAGCCGACCTGCTGCAGCCGGCTCACCGCGGTGTCGACCGACAGCCACGACGAGTGGCCCGCGTCGATGTAGACCCGGCCGCCGGCCTGCGTGAGCGACTTCGCGGCGTACTTCAGGAAGCCGACGCGGTCGCCCTGGCCGGAGCAGTCACCGAGCTGCGCGAGGGCGTCGGGCTCGAGGATGACGATCGGGTGGCCCGAGATGCCCTGCGCGATCGTGTCGATCCAGCGCGCGTACTCGGACTCACCGACCCCGCCGCCCGAGTGCGAGCCGCAGTCGCGGCCCGGGATCGCGTACACGACGAGCGTCGGGACCTTGCCTGCCGCCGTCGCCCGACCCGTGTAGTCGCGGACCTCGGCCTGCGCGTGCGACGCGTCGGCCCAGTTGCCGACCCAGTAGGCCTGCGGCGTGAGCGCGATCTTGCCGAGCAGGTCCTTGTTGCTCCCCGACGCGGCCTGCCACGCCGCGTAGGCCTGCGTGCCCGGGTCCACGTACAGCTGACCGTTCTGCTGCGGCGGGGGCGTGGGCGACGGGGTCGGGGTGGGCGTCGGGGTCGGCGTCGGGGTCGGGGTGGGGGTCACGGTGTGCGTCGGGGTGGGCGTCGGGGTGGGGGTCGGGGGCGGCGTCGTCGGGTTCGTCGTCGGGGTCGTCGTGCCCGTGCACGCGACACCGTTCACCGTGAACGACGACGGGCGCGCGTTGCTGCTCCCCCACGCGCCGATGAAGCCGAACTGCGCGGACGCGCCCGTACCGAGCGAGCCGTTCCACGACAGGCTCCGCGCGGACACCGCCGAGCCGGACGACGTCACGTCGGCGTTCCACGCCTGCGACACGGACTGACCCGACGGCCACGACCAGCCGACCTGCCACGACGACACCGGCGAGCCGAGGTTCGTGACCTTGACGTCGGCCTGGAAACCTCCCGGCCACTCGCTCTGCACGGTGTAGTCGACGCGACAGCCCTCGGCTGCGCTCGCTGTGCTCGCGGCGACGGTCAGACCGCCGACGCTCAGGGTGGCCACCGACAGCAGTGCGGCAGCAGTTCTCCGGGCGGACATGGGTGCTCCTCGGGCTCGCGGACACGGGCACCGGTCCGCGGGCACGACGACGAGCGTGTCTGGCCGTCCGCGAGGCGTCACCGGCGACGCCCCTGCCGGGACCGGTGCCGACGAGACAACCGGACCGCCGACGCGGGGGCCAGGGAACCCCGCGGTCCTAATCGATCAACCGCGCCGATCGACCCCGCACACCGCACGGTCGGCGCCGTGCAGCAGGTCGGATGCGGGCCACACCCGCGCCCCCGGCGACCCCATCAGGCCGACCCGGCGGGTCGGGCCGTCACGCCAGCGGGTCGCGGCTGCGGCGGTCCGCGACCACGGCCACCGCTCCGCCGACGAACCCGCCGACGACCGCACCCGTGACCCCCATGACCACCCGGATCGTGCCCTGGCCGTCGAGGAAGGAGATGAACCCCTGGCCCTGCTCGACGTCGGACGCGCGGCCACCGTCGTCGTCGGACCCGACGAGGAGCGTCGCGAGGAGCGCGACCACCGCACCCACGATCGCGCCCGCGACGATGAACACCCCGAACTTCGGGGCGCGGCGCACGCGCGCAGGCGTCGCGAGGCGAGCGAGCTCGTCCTCCCCGGGCACCGCTCCCGCGCCGTCGGCCGGGTCCTGCTCGTGGTTCAGAGGTCGGTCGGGCACCCAGCGATCCTAGGCCAGCACCCAGCCCCACCCCGCAGCCCGCAACCGCACCCACAGCCCTGCCCGCACGGCCCCCGCCCGCACAGCCCTGCTCGCGACATTCAGCGAAGCCGTGGTTGAACGACACGCCGTCTGCGGCTCGGCGTGTCGTTCAACCATCCCTTCGCTGAACTCTCCGTGTGTGCGGGGGTGCAGGGATGCGGGGCGGGGTGATCCGCTGCCGGGCAGGCGCGCGAGGGCGCAGCCGTGCTGTCGGCGGGTCGCACCGGCGCAGACACCGGCCGCCACCTGGCGGGCATTCACTGAAGCCGTGGTTGAACGACACGCCGTCTCCGGCTCGGCGTGTCGCTCAACCATCCCTCGCTGAACCCCCCGTGCGGGGGGTGGGGGGTGGGGGGTGGGGGTGGGTCAGAGGGCGAAGGCGGCCTCGAAGCCTGCGTTCACGGCCTCGGCGACCTTGGCCGGGTGGACGCAGTCACCGATCGCGTGCACCTTGGCGCTGCCCTCGAGGGCGTCGACCAGACCGCGCGCGGCACGGACGCCGAACGCCGACACCACGGTGTCGGCATCGATCTCGACGCGACCGTCGGGCCCCTCGGCGATCAGGCCGGTGCCCGTCACCTCGACGACGGTGTGCCCGGTGAGCACCCGGACGCCCGCGGCGGCCAGGCGCTGCAGGAGCGTGATCTTGTTGATGATCAGCAGGTCGGGCGCGATCTCGTCGGACAGCTCGAGGACGGTCACGTCGTGCCCGTCCTGCGCGAGCTCGAGCGCGAGGTCGACGCCCGAGAGCCCGCCGCCGGCCACGGCGACCCTGTGCCCGACGCGGTCGCGGTACAGGTGCGCGTCGACGACGTCGAGCGCGAGCCCGATGCCCGGGACGGGCGGTACCACCGCGACGGCACCGGTGGCGACGATGACGTCGTCGACGTCGTCGAGCTCGGGCGAGCCCGCGGTGATCGTCGTGCCGAGGTGGACGCGCACGGGCAGCGCCGCGAGCTGACGTTCCCACCAGCCGATCATCGCGCGCAGCTGCGCCTTGAAGTCGGGCGTCGCCGCGGGCCACAGGACGCCGCCGAGGTGGTCGGCGGACTCGTAGAGGTCGACGTCGTGCCCACGGAGCGCGGCGACGCGTGCCGCCTCGAGGCCGGCGGGGCCACCGCCGACGACCGCGACGCGCCGGGGTGCGTCGACGGGGACGAGCTCGCGCTCGCGCTCGAGACCGACCTGCGGGTTCACCGCGCAGCCGAGCGGCAGGCCGAACAGCGCGTTGCCGACACAGAGCTGGTTGCAGCGGATGCACGGCCGGATGTCGTCGCGCCGACCCGCGGCGAGCTTGCCCGCCCACTGCGGGTCGGCGATGAGCCCACGACCGATCCCGACGAAGTCCGCGTCGCCTGCCGCGAGCACCGCTTCGGCGTTCTCGGGCGTGAGGTTGCCGACCGCCATGACCGGGATCGACAGGACCTCCTTGAGCGCTCGGGCGGCGGGCACCATGCACGCGTCGCCCAGGTAGTAGGGCGGGAAGACGTAGTCCATGGCCTCGTACGAGCCCTCGTCGGCCATCATCAGGTCGAGGCCGGCCGCCTCGAGGATGCGGGCGATCTCCTGCGACTCGGCGACCCCGCGGCCGCCCGGGAAGCGGTGGTCGACCGACAGCCGGAAGCTCACCGGGAGCCCGGGGGCTGCCGCGCGGACGGCCTGGATGATCTCGACCGCGAACCGGCAGCGGTTCTCGACCGAGCCGCCGTACTCGTCGGACCGCCGGTTCCACTGCGGGCTGAGGAACTGGTCGATGAGGTAGCCCGTGTGTCCGTGGATGTCGATCGCGTCGATCCCGGCGGCGGCGGCGCGTGCGGCGGCCTCACCGAAGCGCCGCACGATCGTGCGGATCTCGTCGAGCGCGAGCGGACGGCACAGCACGTCGGGCGTCGCGTAGTGCGGGTTGTCGGACGCGGAGATCGGCAGGCGGTCCGGGTGGACCTCGTTGATGTTGCGGCCGAGGCCTGCGGTGAGCTGCAGCGACACGAGACCACCGACGGCGTGGACGGACTCGGCGAGCGCCGTCAGGCCGGGCACGCACGCGTCGGTGTCGACGCGGCACAGGCCGGGGTTGATCTGCTCGTAGTCCTGCGACACGGCGCTGATGCCCGTGACGACGAGGCCGGTGCCGCCCTTCGCGCGCTCCGTGTAGTACGCGATCTCGCGCTCGGTGAACTGGCCCTCGTGGGTGCCCATCTCGGTCCCCATGGGGGCCATGATCACGCGGTTGGGCACGTCGAGCGTGCCGATGCGACCGGGTTCGAGGACACGGGAGAAGTCGGTGCCAGCAGACATGGGACGAGCCTTTCCACACGGACGACGAGCGTCGGTGGGGGCGCCGACGCCACGCGACGATCGTCTTACCGCGCGGTCGGTCCCGGTCGGGACGTGGGTCCCGGCAAGGCTGCCCTCACCGCACGCGCGTCGCCTGCAGCGGCAGCCACGCCGCGAGGTCGGCGCGCTCGCCCGACGCGTGCACCCGACCCGCGGCCACGGCGTCCGACCACGTCAGCGCGCCGGTCGCGAGCTCGAGCCACGTCTGCGGGTCGGTCTCGACGACGTTCGGGGGCGTCCCTCGGGTGTGCCGCGGACCCGCGACGGCCTGCACGGCACCGTCGGGCGGCACGCGCACCTCGACGCTGTTGCCGGGTGCGACGTCCGCGAGCTCCTCGAGCGTGAACCGGACCGCCGTGCGCCGGGCGACGAGCGCCGACGGGTCGGCGCGCCAGACCGCGAGCGCGTCCCGTCCGGCGGCGGGCTCGGTACGACGACGAGGGGGCATCCTGCGATTGTGCCCCGCGCTCAGGACGCGTTGCGCGCGAGCTCGAGCGCGATCTCCTGCCACCACCGGCCCGCGTCGGGACCGCCGTTGCACGCGCCGTCCGACTCACCCGGCGACTTGACCCACAGGAGCGCGTCGAGCGCCGTGCCGTCGTCGACCAGGCGCGGCGCCTCGCCCAGCGCGCGACCGCGCGGGTTGCACCACTCGCCGTTGCTGCCGTTGCCGTTGCGCGACGTGTCGATCACGAAGCCCAGCCCGTCGAGACGTGACGCGATGCGCTCGCCGTAGGCACGCTCGTCGGCCGTGCTCTGGTAGTTCGACGTGTTGAGCGCGAACCCCGCGAGGTGCTCGGTGCCGACGAGCCCGATCCGCCGCACGACCTCGTCGGCCGCGAGCCAGCCCGAGTGTCCCGCGTCGAGGTAGACGTCGGCACCCGCCGCGTCGAGCGCCGCGGCGGCGTACGCGAGGAAGCCCACGCGGTCGCCCTGACCGTCGCAGTCGCCGAGCTGCGCGAGCGCGTCCGGCTCGAGCACCACGATCGGCTGCCCGACGACGCCCGCCGCGACCGTGTCGACCCAGCTCGCGTACCGGCTCGTCGAGACCCCGCCCGCCGAGTGCAGGCCGCAGTCCCGGCCCGGGATCGCGTACACGACGAACGTCGCGGTCTGGTGCGCGTCACGCGCCGCCGTCGTGAGCGCACGCACCTGGTCCCGCGCCGCGTCCGCTGCCGTCCAGTCGCCGATCCACGCCGCCTGCGGCGTCTGCGCGATGCGCGCGAGCAGCGCCTTGTCCTCGCCCGTCGCCTGCGCCCACGCCGTGGCCGCCTGCGTGTCCGTGCGCACGTAGAGACCGGTCGAGCGGCCTGCGGCGGCACTCTCGGTCGCGGTGGCCTCGTCGGTCACGGCGTCCGGCGTCGGCGTGTGCGACGACGGAGCCGACGAAGCCGCACTCGCGGCGGTCGTCGACCCCGACGGTGCGGCCGCGTCCACGGGCGAGCCGTCCGCGTCGCACGCCGTGAGCCCGACGAGCACGGCCAGGGCGGTCACGCACGCCCACGCCCGTCGACCTGTCATGGCAGAGCTCCGTCCCTCGTCCCCGTCGTTCGTCGATGCTTCCGGCACGTTCCCCGGACGAGGACGGCGGTGCGGTCCCTCAGGTCCGCACCGCCGTCCCGGCGGTTCGTCCCGAGCCTCAGACGAGACCCAGCGCGAGCATCGCGTCCGCGACCCGGACGAAGCCCGAGATGTTCGCACCCGCGACGTACGAGCCGGGGACGCCGTACTCGTCGGCCGTCGCGAGGCAGCGGTCGTGGATGTCGGTCATGATCGTCGCGAGGCGGGCCTCGGTGTGCTCGAAGCTCCACGAGTCGCGGCTCGCGTTCTGCTGCATCTCGAGCGCGGAGGTGGCGACACCGCCCGCGTTCGCGGCCTTGCCGGGTGCGAACAGCACGCCCGCGTCCTGCAGCAGCGCGACGGCCTCGGGCGTCGTCGGCATGTTGGCACCCTCGGCGACGACCTTGACGCCCGACGCGATCAGCGCGCGCGCGTCGTTCTCGTCGAGCTCGTTCTGCGTGGCGCACGGCAGCGCGACGTGCGCCCCGACCTCCCACACGCGGCGGCCCGCGACGTACTGCGCACCGCGACGCTCGGCGTAGTCCGAGACGCGCCCGCGCTCGACCTCGCGCACCTGGCGCAGCAGGTCGAGGTCGATGCCCTTCTCGTCGAGCACGTAGCCCTGCGAGTCGGAGCACGCGACGACCGTCGCGCCGAGCTGCTGGGCCTTCTCGATCGCGTAGAGCGCGACGTTGCCGGCGCCCGAGACGACGACCCGACGGCCGTCGAACGACTCGCCGACGGTCGAGAGCATGCGCTCGGCGAAGATGACCGTGCCGTAGCCCGTGGCCTCCTTGCGGACGAGAGAGCCGCCCCACGTCAGGCCCTTGCCCGTGAGCACACCCGACTCGTAGCGGTTCGTGATGCGCTTGTACTGGCCGAACAGGAAGCCGATCTCGCGGCCGCCCACGCCGATGTCACCGGCGGGGACGTCCGTGTACTCGCCGATGTGGCGGTACAGCTCGGTCATGAACGACTGGCAGAAGCGCATGACCTCGCCGTCGGACTTGCCGCGCGGGTCGAAGTCCGAGCCGCCCTTGCCCCCGCCGATCGGCATGCCGGTCAGCGCGTTCTTGAAGACCTGCTCGAAGCCGAGGAACTTCACGATGCCGAGGTACACCGACGGGTGGAACCGCAGGCCGCCCTTGTACGGGCCCAGCGCCGAGTTGAACTCCACCCGGAAGCCGCGGTTGATCTGGACCTGGCCCTGGTCGTCGACCCACGGCACCCGGAAGATGATCTGCCGCTCCGGCTCGCACAGCCGCTCGAGGACGGCCGCGTCGACGTAGTCGGGGTTGCGGGTCAGGACGGGGCCGAGGCTGTCGAACACCTCGTGGACCGCCTGGTGGAACTCGCGCTCACCGGCGTTGCGCGCGAGCACCTGCTCGAGTGCGCGCTCCAACTGCACCTGCATGAAAGGCTCCGCTCTGCTCAGCGTCCCCAGTAGGACGGTGCACAGGGTAGCCACGCGCCGTCTCGCGCGACGGGGACTCCCGACCCGTGGACACCGCGTGGGCAGCGGTGCCGCGACCTGCGGCTCCGTTCAGCCGAAGTGGCGCGGCAGTGTCGCCTCGAACGTCTCGCGGGCCTCGGCCAGCGGGATCGTGAACAGGCCGTCGACCTCGACCGCGGGACCCTGCTCGTCGTCGCCCGACGCGACGTCGGCCGTCCAGCCGAGGCGGAGGACGGGCACGCCGCGCGCGACGCACAGGTCGGCGAACCGCACCTCCTCCGAGCGCGGCACGGCGACGAGCGCCCGCGCGGTCGACTCCGAGAACAGCGCCTCGAACGGCGTCAGCCCGTCGCGCTCGCACAGCGCGTCGAGCGACACGCGCACGCCGACGCCGAACCGCAGCGACGACTCGACGAGCGCCTGCGCGAGTCCGCCCTCGGACAGGTCGTGCGCCGCGTCGACCAGGCCGTCGCGCGACGCGTTCTGCAGCACCGCGGCGAGCCGCCGCTCGGCCGCGAGGTCGACCGCGGGCGGCAGCCCACCCAGGTGCGCGTGCACCACGTCGGCCCACGCGGAGCCGTCGAGCTCGGCGCGCGTCGTGCCGAGCAGGTAGACCGCGACCCCGGGGGCCGTCCAGCCCGACGGCACCGCGTCCGCGACGTCGTCGAGCACGCCCAGCACGCCGACGACGGGCGTCGGGTGGATGGCCGAGTCGATCTTCCCGGGCTCACCCGTGCCGTTGTAGAGCGACACGTTGCCGCCGGTGACGGGCACCTCGAGCACCTGGCACGCGTCCGCGAGGCCGCGTACGGCCTCGACGAGCTGCCACATCGAGTCCGGGTGCTCCGGGCTGCCGAAGTTGAGGCAGTCGGTGACCGCGAGCGGGCGGGCGCCCGTCGTCGCGACGTTGCGGTACGCCTCCGCGAGCGCGAGCTGCGCGCCCGTGTACGGGTCGAGCTTGCCGTAGCGACCGTTCGCGTCGGTCGCGAGCGCCACGCCGAGGCCCGTCGTCTCGTCGACGCGCACGACGCCCGAGTCGTCGGGCTGCGCGAGGGCCGTGTTGCCCTGCACGAACCGGTCGTACTGCTTGGTCACCCACTCCTTCGACGCGAGGTTCGGCGAGCCGAGCAGCCGCAGGACGGTCGCGCGGAGCTCGTCGGCGGTCGTCGGACGCTCGAGCGAGTCCGACGAGTCCGCGTTCAGCCCGTCCTGCCACGCCGGCCGCGCGTACGGGCGGTCGTAGACCGGACCCTCGTGCGCGACCGTGCGCGGGTCGACGTCGACGATGCGGTGACCGTGGTGGTCGATCGTGAGCCGACCCGTCCCGGTCACCTCGCCGATGATCGCGGTCTCGACGTCCCACTTCGACGTGATCGCGAGGAACGCGTCGAGCTTGTCCGGCGTGACGACCGCCATCATGCGCTCCTGCGACTCCGACATGAGGATCTCGCCGGCCGTGAGCGTGGGGTCGCGCAGCAGCACGTTCTCGAGGTCGACGTGCATGCCGCCGTCGCCGTTGGACGCGAGCTCGCTCGTCGCGCACGAGATGCCCGCCGCGCCCAGGTCCTGGATGCCCTCGACGACGCGCGCGGCGTACAGCTCGAGGCAGCACTCGATGAGGACCTTCTCCATGAACGGGTCGCCGACCTGCACCGACGGTCGCTTCGACGGCTTCGCGTCGTCGAACGTCTCCGACGCGAGGATCGACGCGCCGCCGATGCCGTCACCGCCCGTGCGCGCGCCGAACAGCACGACCTTGTTGCCCGCGCCCGACGCGTTCGCGAGATGGATGTCCTCGTGCCGCAGCACGCCCAGGCACAGCGCGTTGACGAGCGGGTTGCCCTGGTAGCACGCGTCGAAGACGAGCTCACCGCCGATGTTCGGCAGGCCGAGCGAGTTGCCGTAACCACCGACGCCCGACACGACACCGTGCACGACGCGCGCCGTGTCGGGGTGGTCGATCGCGCCGAACCGGAGCTGGTCCATGACCGCGACCGGCCGCGCGCCCATCGAGATGATGTCGCGCACGATGCCGCCGACGCCCGTGGCCGCACCCTGGTACGGCTCGACGTACGACGGGTGGTTGTGCGACTCGACCTTGAACGTCACCGCCCAGCCGTCGCCGATGTCGACGACGCCCGCGTTCTCGCCGATGCCGACCAGCAGGTGCTGGCGCATCACGTCGGTCGTCTTCTCGCCGAACTGGCGCAGGTGGTTCTTCGACGACTTGTAGGAGCAGTGCTCCGACCACATGACCGAGTACATCGCGAGCTCGGCGGCCGTGGGGCGCCGACCGAGGATGTCGCGGATGCGCTGGTACTCCTCGGGCTTGAGGCCCAGCTCCGCGAAGGGCTGTGCGAGGTCCGGGGTCGCCGTGGCGTCCTCGACCGTGTCGTAGTGCTGGGCGCTGTCGCTGGGACGCACGGGTGCGGAGGTCATCGATTCCCTCGGTCGAGATCCGGGCCGGGTTCGCGGGACGCGCGCGCGTCGCCGGCGGGCGGACCCAGGATACCGACGCCGCGCACCGGTCCGGCGGCGCGTCCACGCTCGGGACGGCAGCCGCGTGCGACCGGCGAGCCGCTGGGCCCATCGCCTCCCCATCGCCCGCCCGTCATCCGCCCGTCATCCGCCCGGCGTCCGCGTGGGCCGTTCGGGTGAAGTTCGTGCCGATGTTCACGAGTTCGCGGCGTTTTGGGCGCGACACGCGGTCCGACAATTGCGCATTTCGCCCAGGCAACCCTAGAGTCCCGACCTGGTCGAGCGTCCGATTCGACCCATTCGTCCGCCCTGTCCCGTCGCGATCATCTCTGATTCGAGGTCCGATGTCCCGCCGAACCGTCCTCGCCGCCGCCGTCCCCGCCGTGGCCGGCCTGTTCCTCGTCTCCGGTGCCGCCGGCGCCTGGGCCACGGGCTCCGACGACACGCACGTGCCGTACGACGTCACCGTCGACGGCGTGACGCTGCCCGCCGGTGACACGTTCGCGGACTCCGACCACGTCAACGTGCGCTACACCTACCGCGGCAAGGACCGGTCGGCCAACCTGCACATCGAGCGGGAGCAGCCCTCCCGCGCCGTGATCGGGCAGAGCTCCGTCTCGTGGGAGATCGTCGGGGTGCCGGAGGGCTCGTGCATCACGTGGGTCCAGGTGAGCGGGTACGACGAGCACTTCGGCGAGGGCCACCAGAAGCCCGTGTGCCAGTCGAAGTGCCGCCACTCCACGAAGCCCACCCCGAGCCCGACGCCGAGCCCGTCCGCGACGCCGGCGCAGAAGACGCCCGAGGTCGAGGAGACCCCCGCCCCCGAGCAGACGCCCGACGTCGAGGAGACGCCCGCTCCCGAGGCGACGCCCGAGGTCCCGGCGGTCGTGGACGCCGACGAGCCGACCGACGACACGACCCCGGACGTGACCGAGACGCCGACGCCCGCGCCGCAGCCCGTCTCCGCACCGCAGCCCGAGGCCACGCCGACCGTGCCGTCCGCGGTGCTCGCCGACGAGGGTGACGACTCGGGTGACGACGCCGAGGTGAGCGTGCCGTCCGCGGTCCTGGCCGACGAATCGCCCGACGACGCGCTCGCCGTGACGGGCTCCGACGCGCTGCTGCCCGGGCTCCTGCTCGCGTTCGCGGCGCTCGGCGGCGGAGCGGCCCTGCGCGCCGTGCACCTGCGCAAGCGGTACACGCCGAACCACCGGCTCTGAGGTCCGCACCCTCCGAGCACGGCCCCGGGACCACGGACGGCTCGACGACGAGGCGGACACGGGCCCCACGAAGAACCGCGAGCCCGACGGGCACCACGGACGACGATCCCCCCTCGCGTCCGCTGCCCGCCGGGCTCGCGGCGTCCCCGGCCGCCGTGAGCGGGCCGTCCTGCGGCTCCGCTACGGTCGGGCGATGCCGCTCGGATGCCTCGGCCCGCGCCCCGGTCGCGTGCTGTCCACCCGGCCAGCACGTGCGGGTCGGCTGCGGCGGGCACTCCTGGCGGGCACGCTCGTACTCGTCGGCGCGACGGCGAGCGCCGCGGTGGCGGCCTGCACCGCACCGACCCCCGCACCGACCCCCGCACCGTCCCGACCGGCACCGGCACCGACACCGGCGTCCACCGCAGCCGGGTCGAGGCCGACGAGCGTGACCAGCGCGGACACGACCGGCGCGGGCGCGACCGAACAGGCGCAGACGCACCAGGGCTCGACCGGAGCGACGGGCTCACCACGCACGGACGTGACCGCCCGCGCCCTGCGCGACGGCGTCGACGTGACCTCAGGGGCGGTGGCGCTCCGGGTGCTCGGCGGCTCCGGACCGGTCGTGCTCGACGACGGGAGCGTGCGGGTCGTCGCTGGCACGGGCGACACCGAGGATGTCCGGCTCGTCGTCGCAGTCGCGCCGCCGCTGACGATCGACGTCCTGCGGGACGGCACCGCGCTCGTCCGTGACGGTGACGCGCCGGTCGCCGGGCTGCGCGCCGCCCCGGAGGGCCGGCTGCGCGCACGCGACGGTGCGGCCGTGCTCACGGCGCCGCCGGGAACCCAGAGCGGGCTCTGGTTCACGGCGCGCTCGATCCTCGATCTGTCCTGGGGTGACCGCGAGGGCGGGCGATCGCTCGCCGTGACCCCCAGCGACTGGGCCAGGGCGGGTGGGCTCGCCGCCGACGCGCTCGTCTGGGCCCAGCTCGCGGACGCCGAGCCCGAGGCGCGGACCCCGACGATGCACGCGCAGCTCACCTGCCACCAGCTCGGCGCGCGCACCAAGGCCACGTGGAACCTCGAACCGTGGCGCCCGCAGGTCGACGCCCTCGAGCTCGTCGCTGCCCGGTGCAACCCGACGTGACCGCGTACGGGCACGCCGCGACGGGCCTGGCGCCGGATCGGCCCTTGCGACGGGCCGGGCTCCGACGACGGATCAGGTCCTGCGCCGCGCGCGTCGCGCCTTGACCATCCAGCCCGCGACGCCACCGAGCAAGAACGTCGTCGCGAGCAGGATCCACAGCGGCATCGTCACGGTCATCCAGAACACGTCGACGCGCTGCTGCTGCGCGTTCTGCAGGATCAGGACGAGCGCGGCGACGAGGACGACGAGCGCGACGATCGGACGCCAGGGCACCTGCTTCGGCTCGGGCTGTTGCGTGGACATGTGACCTCCGCCGACCGGGGCGATCGCACGCCGCCCGATGTGGTCATCGTCGCGCGGCGCGACGGCGGCGGCGACCGCTGTCGCACCGGTCGTCAGCGCACGTGCTTGTCCGCGCGCTTCTCCGGCACCGCGAGGCGACCCGCCGCGCGCTCCGCGCGGTAGTACGCCCGCGCCTCGTCCTGCCGCTGCGCCTCGAGCCCCGAGGCGATCGGCGCACGCAGGTGCTCGGGTCCGTAGCCGAACGCGTCGACGAGGTCCTGCGCGTGCGGGCGCAGCCGCACCAGCAGGCGGTCGAGGTACGACGAGACCGTGCGTGCCCGGCCCGCGGACAGGCGTCCGTTGACGAGGTACCACGCGAGGTGCCGCTCGACGAGCGAGAGGCCGAACAGGTCCCGCAGCCAGGTCAGCACCTGGGCCGTCTCGGGGTCGCGCACGGCGTGCACGCCGCGCGTGAACGCCTCCCACTGCACGCGCTCGGCGTGCGCGCGGGCGGCCTCGATCAGCTCGTGCTGATGGGCGTTGACGAGCGCTGCAGCCTCCGTCGGCGGGAGCTTGGCGGCGGGACGCAGCGCCGCGGCGAGCTCGGCGACCATGACCTCGACCCGCTCGGTGAGGAGCTCGCGCTGCGTGTCCTCGTCGCGCAGCTGGCCCGCGGACCGGCGCGCGTCGCCGGCGTCCGCGATCGTCTGGACCGCACGGACGAGCGGTGTGCGGTGCACGGCCTTGTCCGCGACGAGCCGCGCCAGGTCACCGGCTCCGCCAGCCTTGAGCGCCTGCGCGAAGTCGCCCAGCAAGCGCTTGCCGACGAGCTGGTACAGCACGGTGTTGTCGCCCTCGAACGTCGCGTAGACGTCCATGTCCTGGTGCAGCCCGACGAGGCGGTTCTCAGCCATGAAGCCCGCACCGCCGCACGCCTCGCGGCACTCCTGGATCGTGCGCAGCGCGTGCCACGTCGACGTCGGCTTGAGGGTCGCCGCGAGCGTCTCCAGGTCACCGCGGCTCTCGGGGGTGTCGTCGCGTCCCGAGAACACCTCGTCGAACGCGGCGAGCAGCTCCTCGTGCGCGAAGGTCGCCGCGTACGTCTCGGCGAGCAGCGGCAGCAGCCGACGCTGGTGGCGCTGGTAGTCGAGCAGGTGCGCCTCGTCGTCGGCCGACGCGCCCGCGAACTGCCGCCGCTCGTTCGCGTAGCGGATCGCGATCGCGAGCGCGATCTTGCTCGCGTTGGCCGCCGCGCCGTCGAGCGACACGCGGCCCTGGACGAGCGTGCCGAGCATCGTGAAGAAGCGCCGCCCGGGGCTCGCGATCGGCGACGAGTACGTGCCGTCGGGCGCGACGTCGCCGTACCGGTTGAGCAGGTTCGTGCGCGGCACGCGCACGTGGTCGAAGTGCAGGCGGCCGTTGTCGATCCCGTTGAGCCCGCCCTTGAGACCGTCGTCCTCGCCGCCGACACCCGGCAGGAACTCCCCGGCCTCGTCGCGGATCGGCACGTAGAACGCGTGCACACCGTGGTTGACGCGCTGCCCGTCCGCGGGCCCCGTGACGAGCTGGGCGAACACGACCGCGGCACGCCCGTGCAGCGCCGCGTTGCCGAGGTAGTCCTTCCACGCCGCCCGGAACGGCGTGTGGATGACGAACTCCTGCGCCTGCTCGTCGTACTCCGCGGTCGTCGCGATCGACGCGACGTCCGAGCCGTGCCCCTGCTCGGTCATCGCGAACGCACCGGGTACGGCGATCGACATCGCGTCCGGCAGGAACGTGTCGTGGTGGTGCTGCGTGCCGAGGTGCAGGATCGCCGACGCGAACAGCCCCCACTGGACGCCCGCCTTGATCTGCAGCGACGGGTCGCCCGCGACGAGCTCCTCGAAGCGCGACAGGCTGCCGCCGTGGTCGTCGGCCCCGCCCAGGTGCGCGGGGAAGGCCCGCAGCACGTCGTGGTGCGCGACGAGCTCGCGGAGCTGGTGGAGCACGCGCTCGCGGTGCTCCGCCAAGGGCTGGCCCTCGATCTTCTGGAACTGCGGGTCGCCGGCGACCGCGCGCGCCTCGCGGCGCAGCTGCGCATACCGGCCGAGCAGCTGTTCGGTGAGCGCGGGGACGTCGACACGGGGGTCGCCCGTCGTCGCGAGGCTGCGCGTCGTTCGGTGCGCCGACGTGGCACGCGGGGTGTGCGTGCCGCGTGGGCTCGTGGTCGTGCTCATCGGTTCTCCCTCGTCGTCGGTCCTCGTCGGGCACCGTGCTCGTCGCGTGCGCGTCGTGCTCGTCGTGCTCGTCTGCAGGCTGCGGTCACCGGATCTCCCACGGGGTGCGCGACGAGCGTGCGCGGGCCAGCAGTCCGACCGGTCCGGCCCACAGCCACGCCGCGACCTGGGCCGTGAGCGCCTCGCGGTCCGGCACGCCGGGTTCGCCGCGGTGCGCCATCCACCACTCCCCCGCGCCGCGCACGAAGCCCACGGCGCCCGCGGCCCAGCCCTGGGCGAGCGCGTCGCGCGCCGGGTCGGCGTCGGCGGGGTCAGCGGTGGCGTCAGCGGCGGGGTCGGTCGTGCGCTCCGCCGCGGGTTGCGCGCCCTGGTCAGCGAGCTCGCGCGCGAACGGCAGCGCCACGAGGTGGGTCACCGAGTCCAGGAAGTGCCCGAGCGGTCCGCCGGACTCGACCGAACCGTCGCGCGTCACGAACGCGTACACGTTCGGCGACGACTCGATCATCTCCAGGTACACCGCGACCATGGCCCGCAGCCCCTCGCGCGGCGTCGGCGCGACGCGCAGGACGCCCTCGAGCGCACCCTGGATCTGCAGCACGGCGGCCTCGGCGACCGCGATCTGCAGGCCGGTCTTGTCCGTGAAGTAGCGGTAGACGATCGACTTCGACGTCCCGGCGGCGGAGGCGATCTCCTCCATCGAGACGTCCGGGCCGCGGTGGTGGACAGTGCGCCGCGCCACGCGTACGAGCTCGGCGCGGCGGGCCTCGCGGTGGTCGGCCCAGCGCGTGGAGCGCCCGTCGACGACGAACGGGTCGCTGCGCTGCTCAGCTCGCGGCTGGGAGCGCTGGTCGGCGCGCTGCTCGGTGCGCGCCTCAGGCCGCGGCGCGCTGCGGGGCGGCGTGCTGCGGTCGCCTGCCGTCGACGGTGACGGTGTGATCGGGCTCACGAAACCGACGGTATCAGGTACTGTGGGTTGCGGGCACCACCTCGGGACGAACGTCCCTTGAACCGCCCGTATCAGGACCGGTCGACGACGCCGACGCGAGACGGCGCGAGACCCGCGAGAGGAGCGCCACGCAGCATGGCACCCACGAAGAAGGCCGTCCCGGACCCCACCGCACCGCGGCGCGCGCTCGTCCTGGGCGGCAACCGCATCCCGTTCGCCCGGGCCGGCGGTCGGTACGCGCACGCGTCGAACCAGGACATGCTCACCGCCGCGCTCGAGGGGCTCGTCGCGCGGTACGGGCTGCAGGGCGAGCAGATCGGCGAGGTCGCCGCGGGTGCGGTGCTCAAGCACAGCCGGGACTTCAACCTCACGCGCGAGAGCGTGCTCGGCTCGTCGCTCGCCGCGACGACCCCGGCGTACGACCTGCAGCAGGCGTGCGCGACGGGGCTCGAGACGGTCGTCGGGCTCGCCAACAAGATCCGGCTCGGCCAGCTCGACTCGGCGATCGCGGGCGGGGTGGACTCGACGTCGGACGCGCCGATCGTCGTCACCGACCGTCTGCGGCGCGCGCTGCTCGACCTGTCACGCGCCACGAGCGCGGGCCGCAAGCTCGCCGCGCTCGGGCGCATCCGCCCGCGCGACCTCGCCCCCGTCGCGCCCACCACCGGCGAGCCGCGGACCCGGCTCTCGATGGGCGAGCACCAGGCGCTCACGACCGCGCAGTGGGGCATCACGCGCGAGGCGCAGGACGAGCTCGCGCTCGCGTCGCACGAGCGCCTCGCGGCCGCGTGGGAGGCCGGGTTCTTCGACGACCTCGTGACGCCCTACCGCGGTCAGACGATCGACGGGAACCTGCGCACCGACACGTCGCTCGAGAAGCTCGCGGCGCTGCGGCCCACGTTCGGCACGAGCCTCGACGTGCCCGCGACGATGACCGCGGGGAACTCGACGCCGCTGACCGACGGGGCGTCGACCGTCCTGCTCGGGTCGGACGAGTGGGCCGCGGAGCACGGGCTCACGCCGCTCGCCGTCGTGGTCGACGCGCAGGCCGGCGCGGTCGACTTCGTGCACGGCGAGGACGGTCTGCTGATGGCCCCCGCGTTCGCGGTCCCGCGGTTGCTCGCGCGCCACGGGCTCACGCTCGCCGATCTCGACCTCGTCGAGATCCACGAGGCATTCGCGTCGACCGTGCTCACGACGCTCGCGGCGTGGGAGTCGCCCGAGTTCGGGCGGGACCGGCTCGGGCTCGACGGGGCGTTCGGGACCGTCGACCGGTCGCGGCTCAACGTGCACGGGTCCTCGCTCGCGGCCGGGCACCCGTTCGCGGCGACCGGCGGGCGCATCGTCGCGACCGTCGCGAAGGAGCTGCACCTGCGCCGGCAGCGCGACGGCGGCGCCCCGCGCGCGCTCGTGTCGATCTGCGCGGCCGGCGGGCTCGGGCTCACCGCGCTGCTCGAGGCGGCCTGACCATGGCGAACCCGATCACGCGCTCGGTATCCACGGCCCTGTCCGCACGCCTGTCCGGGCTGCTCGGCTTCTCCCCCGCGGTGCCCCTGCGACGCTGGGAGCCCGGTCACGCGCTCGTCGACGGACCCGTGCTCGTGCTGGGCTCCGGTGCCGGCACGGGTCACGGCGCCGGGTCCGGCCGGGACGCCGATGCCGACGCCCTCGCGGCGCTGCTGTCCGGCGCGCCCGCGGTGCCCGACGCGGCCGACGACGAGGTCCTCGACGGGTGGGACCTCGACGTCGAGCGTCACCCCGTCCCGGGCACGCGGTACGCCGCGGTCGTCGTCGTGCTGACCGGGGTGACCCACCCCGACGACCTGCACGCACCCCTGCTCGCGGCCGCGTCGACCCTCAAGACGCTCGCCCGCGGCGCGCGCGTCGTGACGGTGTCGCGCGCCGCGACGGCCGACGACGCCCCCGCGGTCGCGGCCGCACGCCAGGGCATCGACGCGGTCGTGCGCACGATCGCGAAGGAGTCCCGGGGCGGCACGACCGCGAACGGCATCGCGCTCGGCGCCGACGTCCCCGTCACCGCACCGTCGGCCGTCGGCGCGCTGCGGTTCCTGCTCTCGACGCGGTCGGCGTACGTGCACGGCCAGCTCCTGCCCGTCGACTCGACCGCCGGAACCCTGCCCGCCGACTGGGACCGCGCGCTCGACGGCCGGGTCGCGGTCGTCACCGGCGCCGCACGCGGCATCGGTGAGGCGATCGCACGCACGCTGGCGCGCGACGGCGCCGCGGTCGTCGCGGTCGACGTGCCCGCCGCAGGCGAACAGCTCGCGGCCGTCGCGAACGCCGTGCACGGCACCGCGCTGCAGCTCGACATCACGGCACCCGACGCCGGTGCGCGCATCCTCGAGCACACGCTCGCGCGGCACGGTCGGCTCGACGTCATGGTGCACAACGCGGGGATCACGCGCGACAAGCTCTTCGCGAACCTCACCGACGAGCAGTGGGACGCGGTCGTCGCGGTCAACATCGCGGCCCAGCTGCGGATCAACGAGACGCTGCTGACGTCGGGCGACTTCGTCGACGCACCCCGGCTCGTGTCGATCTCGTCGACCACCGGCATCGCCGGCAACCGCGGCCAGGCGAACTACGCGGCGACCAAGGGCGGGGTCGTCGGCATGGTCCGGGCGACCGCGCCGCTGCTCGAGCCGTTCGGCGGGACCGCGAACGCCGTCGCGCCCGGGTTCATCGAGACCGACATGACCGCGCGGATGCCGGCCGTGACGCGCCAGGTCGCGCGGCAGCTCGCGTCGCTGCAGCAAGGCGGGCTGCCGATCGACGTCGCCGAGGCCGTGGCGTTCCTGTCCTCCCCGCAGGCCGGGGGGATCGTCGGGCGGACCGTGCGCGTGTGCGGCCAGAACGTCGTCGGCGCATGATCACCCACCCCTCGCTCGAGCCGGACCTCGAGCCGGACCTCGTCGACCTGCCCGCAGTCCCGCGGCTCGGCGGCGTCTACGCGCGCGGCGCCGCGGCGGCCGGTCGCCTCGCGGTCACCCGGCGCGCGGGCCGGGCGCCGGGTGAGCTGCCCGACGTGGCCTACCGCGTGCGCGGCGTCCGCGCCGACCCGGAGCACCTTCTGGCGTACCAGCGGCTCGTCGGCGAGGAGGCGCGCGACGAGCTGCCCGCCGGGTTCGTGCACGTGCTCGCCTTCCCCATCGCGACCGCGCTCATGGCCCGCGCCGACTTCCCGCTCCCGCTGCTCGGGATGGTGCACCTCGCGAACGTCGTCGAGCAGCGGCGTGCCGTCCGCTCCGACGAGCCGCTCGACGTGGTCGCGCACGCGCGTGACCTGCGGCCGCACCGCAGCGGCACGCAGGTCGACCTGGTCGTCGAGGTCGCCAGCGCCGACGAGGTCGTGTGGCGCGGCACGTCGACGTACCTGGCGAAGGGCACGCGTCTCGCTCCCGGGGCCGTCGGGATCCCGTCGTCGGAGGTCGTCGACGGTCCTGCTGGCGCGCAGCCCGCGGACGGGGTGGACGACGGTCGCGCCCGCTTCGAGGCGCCCCTGCCGACCGGCCGGTGGCAGCTCGGCGCCGACACGGGACGGCGCTATGCCGCGGTGTCGGGCGACCGCAACCCCATCCACCTGTCGGCGCTCTCGGCGAAGGCGCTCGGCTTCCCGCGGGCGATCGCGCACGGCATGGACACCGCAGCGCGCCTGCTCGCCGACGTCGGCCCCGCGCGCGGAGACGCCTTCGTCTGGTCGGTCGAGTTCGTCAAGCCGGTCCTGCTCCCGGCGACCGTGCCGACGTCCGTCCGCCGCACCGCGACCGGCTTCGCCGTCGCCGCGTGGGACGGCCGGACCGGCACGCCGCACGTGGTCGGGTCCGTGACACCCGCGTCCGCCTGACGTCAGTTCTCGGGCAGCCAGCCGACGAGGTCCGCGAGCGCGCGGGCGACCTCCTCGGGCGTGCGCCCGACCGTGTCGACCCGGTGCACCGACGGCGGGCAGCCGCGCTCGAGACGCACCGCTGCGGCGTCGCTGCGCTCGACGTGCGCCGCGAGACCCGCGCCCTGCTCGCGACGCGCGAGGCGCGTGTGCGCGGTGTCGTCGTCGGCCGTCAGGAGCACGGCCGTGACCCGGGGGTCGTCACCCATCGCGGCCGCGAGGTCGTCGGCGTACTGCGGGCTGACGGTCCCGGTCAGGATCAGGCGCCGATGGCCGAGCTCCCGGTACGCCGCCCACACCGACGCGAGGTTGCGCTCCGCGAGCCGTGCCGCGTGCGGCGCCGGGTGCGCGAGGTCGAGCACGTCGCCCTCGACGACCGCGTGCGCGACGTCGGCGGTCGACAGCAGGTCGTGCAGCGCGAACGCCGCGGTCGACTTGCCGACGCCCGAGCGGCCGCCGACGAGCAGGACGTGCGAGCGGTCGTCCCACGCGGCTCGTCGGGCCGGACCTGCGGGAACGTCTCCGGGGAGCTCGGCGGGCGCGTCCGCACGAGCGTCCGCGAGCGCCACGTCGGTGGGCAGTCCCAGGCGCGCGTCGAGCCCCGCGCGGACGGCGGGCCACTCGTCAGCCACGATCGAGAAGTAGACCGTGTCGCCGCGCGAACCGTCGGGCGCGACGCGATGGCCGCGCAGCCGACCCTCCTCGCGCGCCCCGAGCCGCGCGATCGCCGCGAGCGACCGGGCGTTGCGCGCATCGGCCCGCAGCGCGACGCGGTGCACGCGCCAGGTGTCGAACGCGTGCGACAGGAGCGCGAGCTTGGTCGCCGGGTTCACGTGCGTGCCCCACACCGCCGGGTCGTAGAACGTGTGGCCGATCTCGAGCCGACCGATCCGCAGGTCGACGTCGTAGTACGACGACGAACCGAGCACCGCGCCGGACGCGGCGTCGAGGACCGCGAACGCATACCGGTCGGGCGCGGCGACCGCCGCCTCGACGTCGGCGCGCATCGCGGGCTCGTCGCGCGGGACGGGTGTCGTCATGCCACGCCAGACGCGGTCGTCGACGAACGCGACGAGCGCCGCGGCGTGCTCCGGCGCCAGCGGGACGAGCCGGACGCCGGGGCCCGCGAGCGTGAGGTCGTGCTGCACGGTCGCGATCCTGCCAGGCCGGCCGCGTGGGCCTCGACGGGATTCTCGCGCGCGCCGCGGCTCTGGCAGGGTGACGGGCATGGAGCTGGTACCGGGCGGCGACTACGACGGCGTGACGTTCGACGGCGAGCGCTGGGCCGGGCAGGACGGCAGCGAGGCGCGGTTCCTCGACTGCACGTTCGCCGGCTGCACGCTCGACGACGCCGACCTGCGGCACGCCCGGCTCGTCGACACCACCTGGACCGGGATCCGCGCCGCGACGCTCGACCTCGCGAGCTCGACCTGGCAGGACGGCAGCTGGACGGACTGCCGCCTCGGCGCGGTGCAGTCGTACAGCGCACGGTGGACGCGCCTGCACGTCGTCGGCGGGAAGCTCGACTACGTCAACCTGCGCGACGCGACGCTCGAGCACGTGCGGTTCACGGGCGTCGTGATCGACGAGCTCGACCTCGCGCGCGTGCGGGCCGCGCACCTCACGTTCGAGGACTGCCGCGTGCGTCGGCTCGACGTCACCGGTGCGAGCCTCACGGACGCGGACGTGCGTGGGCTGCGCGACCTGCAGCACCTCGACGGCGTGGCCGGGCTCGCGGGCGCGACGATCAGCGCCGAGCAGCTCGTCGAGCTCGCTCCCGCGCTCGCCGAGCACGTCGGGCTGCACGTGCGCTGACGGTCGTCAGGCTCGGTCGTCGGGCCCGGTCGTGCGGCTCGGGCGTCGCGTCAGTCGAGCGCAGGTCCGCACGCCGCGGCGGCCGTCGCGGCGAGGTGGTCGAGGCCGTGGACCGGGAGCAGCGGCCGGGGGTCGTCGACCACGGCCCAGCAGCCGTCCACGACCTCGTACGACGAGCGCGCACCGTCCGCCACGTAGGTGCGCAGCGCTCCGATCAGGCGGTCGACCGCCTCGCTCGTCGTGCCCACGCCCACGGACGCCCGGATCGCCCCCGTCGACGCACCGAGCCGCGCGAGCAGCGGGTGCGCGCAGAACCGGCCGTCGCGCACGCCGATGCCGTGCTCGGCGGCGAGGTAGGCCGCGACGAGTCCGGCGTCGTGGTCGGCGACCGTGAAGGTCACGACGCCCACGGGCTCGTCGGAGTCCGCCCAGATGCGCGCGACCTGCACGCCCGGGACGGACTCGAGCCCGTCGACGAGGCGGGTGCGCAGCGCGGACTCGTGCGCGTGCAGCGCACCCGTCGGCAGCGCGGCGAGCGCGTCGCACGCCTCCGCGAGCGCGATCGCGCCGACGACGTTCGGCGAACCGGCCTCGTGGCGCGCCGGCGCCGGCTGCCAGATCGTGCGGTCGGTGCGCACGTCGCGCACCGCCCCGCCGCCCGCGAGGTACGGCGTGCCGGTGTCGAGCCAGTCGCGGCGTCCGACGAGCGCGCCCGCACCGAACGGCGCGTACGTCTTGTGCCCGGAGAACGCGACGTAGTCCGCGCCCGACCGGGCGAGCGAGAAGCCGCGGTGGGGCACGAGCTGCGCACCGTCGACCGCGACGCGGGCCCCGGCGGCGTGCGCGAGCTCGACGACCCGCTCGACCGGCAGCGCCTCGCCCGTCACGTTCGACGCCCCGGAGACGGTGACCAGCGCGTAGGGGTGCGCGGCGAGCTCGGTGCGCAGCGACTCGAGCGTCGCCGCGACGGTCTCGGCGATCGGCAGGATCGTCGTGCGGTGCCCGCGCGGTTCGGAGCCGCGCAGCCACGGCAGCAGGTTCGCGTGGTGCTCGAGGTCCAGGACGAGCACGCGGCCGCCCGCGGGCACGACGCCGGCGAGCAGGTTGAGCGAGTCGGTGGTGTTGCGCGTGATGATCGCGACGTCGTCGGGCCGGGCGTCGACGAACCGTGCGATGGTCTGCCGCGCCGACTCGTACAGCGCGGTCGAGACCTGCGAGAGGTACCCCGCACCGCGGTGCACGGACGCGTACAGCGGCAGCACCTCGGCCACGCGGTCGGCGACCGCCTGCAGCGCGGGGGCGCTCGCGGCGTAGTCGAGGTTCGCGTAGACGCGCTGCGAGCCGTCGACGAGCGGGACGGTCGTCGTGCCGCCCACGACGGGAAGGAGGGCGTCGACGCTCGCCGCCGCCTCCCCCTCGGCCTGCAGCTGACACGACACGCGCTCGGCAACGACGCTCATGGGGTACCTCCAACGATCCGGGGACCCCGGGTCGGCAGTCCCGCGCTTGCCGGCACCGGACGGTGCACGGCCTGGTCGTCACCCGGGGCACCCCACCGCGGAGGAGGGTTGCCGGCCAGCGAGCCGGGGCTTCGCGCTGGCGCTCATGACCTGACGACGAGAGTGGCGACCCGGCCCGCACCGTGTCAACGCCGAGCGGCGGACGTCTCGCAGACCGGGACAGCATGTTCACCAGGTGGATGCCGGGCCGGAAGGGGCGTTACTCTCCTCGCACCATCCAGAGCGGCCGAGAGATCTGGCTCGACGACGCCGCAGCAACCCGCGGCCCCACCGGGGCCGGCCGAGGGTGCTACCGCCAGGACCGATGGAGGAGCACATGCCTGACGTCGTCCCCGACGCCCTGCCCGCGCCCGGCTACGCGGGAGACCTCACGCCGCAGCAGGCGTGGGACCTGCTCCTGTCCGACGAGGACGCGCTCCTCGTCGACGTCCGCACGCGCGGCGAGTGGGCACAGATCGGCGTCCCCGACGGCGCAGAGATCGGCGACCGCGTCGCGTTCGTCGAGTGGACCACCGGGTTCGGCCCGAACCCCGCGTTCCTCGCGGAGCTCGCCGCCGCCGGGGCCGCGCCCGACCGGGCCGTCGTGTTCCTGTGCCGATCGGGCGTCCGCTCGGTCGCCGCCGCGCAGGCCGCGACCGCAGCGGGCATCGGCCCGTCGTACAACGTGCTGCGCGGGTTCGAGGGTGACGTCGGCCCCGACGGCTCGCGCGGCCACCAGGGCTGGCGTGCCGAGGGCCTGCCGTGGCGGCAGGCATGAGCGCGCGCGTCCCCGGACCGGGCGACTGGGACTCCCGCCGCGTCCCGCTCGAGTCGCTGCGACCCGACACGGTCGCCGTCCGGGCGGGTCACGTCCGTTCGCAGTTCGGCGAGTTCGGCGAGGCGCTGTACCTGACCCAGGGCTTCACGTACGAGTCCGCCGCCCAGGCCGAGGCCGCGTTCGCGGGCGACGTCGACCGGTTCCTGTACTCCCGCTACAACAACCCCACGGTCTCGACGTTCGAGGAGCGTCTGCGGCTGCTCGACGGCGCCGAGGCCTGCACCGCGACGTCGTCGGGCATGAGCGCCGTGTTCACCGCGCTCGCCGCTCTCGTGCGGTCCGGGTCCCGCATCGTCGCCGCGCGCGCGCTGTTCGGCTCGTCCGTCGTGATCTTCGACGAGCTGCTCGCCAAGTGGGGCGTGCGCACCGAGTACGTCGACGGGCACGAGCTCGCGCAGTGGGAGCGGGCGCTCGCCACGCCTGCGGACGTCGTCTTCTTCGAGACACCCTCGAACCCGATGCAGGACCTCGTCGACATCGCGGCCGTCAGCCGGCTCGCGCACGCCGCCGGGGCGGTCGTCGTCGTCGACAACGTCTTCGCGACGCCCGTCTTCTCCCGTCCGCTCGACCTCGGCGCCGACGTCGTCGTGTACTCCGCGACCAAGCACATCGACGGCCAGGGGCGCGTGCTCGGCGGCGCGATCCTCGGCTCCCGCGAGTTCGTCGAGGGACCCGTGCGTGCGCTCGTGCGCAACACCGGGCCGTCGCTGTCACCGTTCAACGCGTGGGTGCTGCTCAAGGGCCTCGAGACCATGTCGCTGCGCGTGCGGCACCAGGCGGCCTCCGCGCTCACGCTCGCGCGGTGGCTCGAGGCGCACCCCGCCGTCGCCTCGGTGCGGTACCCGTTCCTCGAGTCCCACCCGCAGCACGACCTCGCGCGACGCCAGCAGACCGGGGGCGGGACCGTCGTCACGTTCACGATCCGCACGGCCGACGGCACCACGCCGGCCGACGCGAAGACCACGACGTTCGGCGTGCTCGACGCCCTGCGGATCATCGACATCTCGAACAACCTCGGCGACGCCAAGTCGATCGTCACGCACCCCGCGACGACGACCCATCGCAAGCTCGGCCCCGAGGGGCGCGCCAGGGTGGGGATCGGCGAGGCGACCGTGCGCTTCTCCGTGGGCCTCGAGGACGTCGACGACCTGCAGGACGACCTCGAGCAGGCGCTGCGCCCGCTCGGCTGATGCGCATGGGCGTGCGCGGGGCTCGTCCTCGGTTCGCCCGGTCGCGCTGAGGCCCGTCCGACGAGCGACTGACGCGTCAGTGCGTGGCGACCAGCGGCGCGGCACCGACGGGCACCAGCTCGACCCGGTCCACGCCGACCTCGGCGGCGAGCGCCCGTGCCGCCTCGTCGATCCCTGCGGTCGACGCGACGAGGAGCGCGGCGTCCGCGTGCCACGTCGCATGGCTGAACGCCGCGGCGAGCGCGAGGTTCGTGCGACGGCGAGCGGCATCCGCCTCGTCGCGCGCGACGACCGCCTCGACCTCGAGCACGACAGGCACGTCGGCCCTCGACCGACCCGAAGCGACGATCGCGTCGTCGAGCAGGGCGACGAGCGCGCGCACCGCGGCACGCGTCGGCAGGGCCATGCCCTGCCGGATCCGGACCGTGTGCGCACGGGCGGCCGCGAGCGCCACGGTCGTCGGGCTGAGCGTCTCGTCGTCGAGAACGAGCTCGGTGCGCTGGGCAAGGACAGAGGGCTGAGCCACGGGAGAGGTCCTCGGGTCGTACGGGTGCGCGGCGCGGGCCGACCGGCCTCAGGCGCGCGGGGTCGTCAGCTCAGCGACAACACACCCGGACCGAGAACATGGCGAGCAGAGTAACCAGGCCCGCAGGGTGTCCGCCAGGGCTTCCCGCGACGCGGACGCACTTCACCCGGTGCGGGCGACCGAGCGTCCCCCGGACACGCCGCGACGGATCGCAAGTTTCGGTCAGTTGATCGGAATCGATTAGCGACTGGATCGCAACCTCGGCGGACGCCGAGAGTCCTGGGGTTCGCACCGCGTCCGCCGGCCTCGAGCACGACCGCCACGGACGACGCCGCAGCAGGCCTCAGGGGGGACCTCCCGCATGACCCAGCTCGTCCTGATCGTCGTCGACCTCGTGATGGTGAGCCTCCTCGCGGGGCTCTACTTCCGTCGCCACCACCGGCGCGACCTCGTCGCCGCGTTCGTCGGGCTCAACGTCGGCGTGCTCGCCGTCGCGTCGTCGATGAACGACGGCGGGATCGGGGCCGGCGTCGGCCTCGGGCTCTTCGGCGTCCTCTCGATCATCCGGCTGCGCTCCACCGAGATCGACCAGAGCGAGGTCGCGTACTACTTCTCGGCTCTCGCGCTCGGCATCCTCGGCGCGCTGCGGCTGTCCGTGTGGTGGCACGCCCCCGTGCTCATGGTGCTCATCCTCGCGGCGGTCGCCGTCGGAGACCACCCGCGCCTGCTGCGACGGCACAGCCGCCACGAGCTCGTGCTCGACGGCGCCGTGACCGACCGCGTCGTGCTCGTCGCGCGCCTCGAACAGCTCCTCGGCGCGCGCGTCCACGCCGTGCACGTGCAACGGCTCGACCTGGTCAACGACACCACGGCGGTCGACGTCCGGTTCGAGTCGATCGACCACGGCACGGGTCGGCGCCGCGCACCCCACGACGCCGCGGGCTCCACCTCGGAGCGTCCTGTCCCGGACCGTTCCCTGATCCCGTGGGAGACCGACGGATGACCACCACCACCCCGGACCTGCTGCACGGGCTCGCGCCGATCAGCCTCGACGCGCTCGTCGCGCAGGCGTCCCTCCAGACACGTGTCGACCGCAAGTACGTCCTGCCGCTCGCACACGTCGACACCCTCGTCGCACACCTCGCCGACGACGCCCACGTGCTCGAGATCGGCACGACGCGGCTGTTCGCGTACGAGTCGGTGTACTTCGACACCCCCGACCTGCTCGCCTACCGGTTGGCCGCGACCCGCCGACGACGCCGGTTCAAGGTGCGCACGCGCAGCTACCTGGACTCCGCCCAGTGCTGGCTCGAGGTCAAGACCCGCGGCACCCGCGGGACGACCGTGAAGGACCGCCTGCCGTACGAGCCGCGCGACCGGCTCACGGTCACACCCGGCCGGTGGTTCGTCACGACGGTGCTTGCCCGCACGGGTGCGCACGACCCCCGAGCGACGGGGACGGGGCCGCTCAGGCTGCGACCGGTGATGGTGACCCGGTACCGGCGCACGACGCTGCTGCTGCCCGGCAGCGCGAGCCGCCTCACCATCGACACCCACCTCACGCTCGACGACGGCCGTCGACGCTGCGTGCTGGACGGCGTCGCGATCGTCGAGACGAAGACGGGATCGACGGCGTCGGCCGCCGACCGCACCCTGTGGTCGCTCGGGCACCGGCCCGTGCGGCTGTCCAAGTACGCGACCGGGCTCGCGGCTCTCCGCCCGGACCTCGCGGCACACCGGTGGCACCGCACGCTGACCCGGCTCGCACCCCACCTGCGACCCGACCCCTGACGGCCGGACGGGCCTCGTCCCGTCCACGACACCTCCGACCGACGGACCCGAGCGACCCCGAGCGACCCCGACGAGAGTGAGCAGCCGATGCATGCCTCGACCCCACGGACCCTGATCTCGACCCTCGTGGCCGGCGCGCTCGTCGCGACCGTCGCCGCCACGAGCGCCACGAGCACCGCCGCCGCGACGAACGCCGCCGCACCGGTCACACGTACGGCCTTGCCGCAGTCCGCGCCCACGGGCGTCGAGACCGGCCTGTCCGGGGACGTCACGTTCTCGCGCCCCGCCGGGACGTTCACCGGATCGCTCGCCGTCACGCTGAGCACCACGATCCCAGGCGCGCAGCTGCGCTACACGACCGACGGCCGCGCACCGACGGCCAGGTCGACGGTCTACACCGGACCCGTGACGCTGACGCGCAGCACCGAGCTCCGCGCGCAGGCATTCGTGGACGGCGTCGCATCCGGGGGGTCCGGCTCCGCGCAGTACGTCGCAACGAACGTCACGACCGCGCACGACCTGCCCGTCGTGGTGCTCGACAGCTACGGATCGGGCCCGGTCGGCGACGACTGGCGCTCCACCGCCTTCATGACGTTCGCGCCTTCGCCGGGCGGGACCACGAACCTCGCGGCCACGCCCGAGCTCGTGACGCGGGCCGGCTACCACCTGCGCGGCCAGTCGAGCCGGATGTTCGCCAAGCTGCCCTACCGGATCGAGCTGCGCGACAACACCGACGACGACCTGGACCTGCCGCTGCTCGGCATGCCCGCCGAGTCGGACTGGGTGCTGCGCGGCCCGTTCAGCGACAAGTCGCTCGTGCGCGAGGCGCTCGTCCTCGACCTCGGCCGCGAGCTGGGGCTGCAGGTGCCGCGCTACCGGTTCGTCGAGGTCTACGTCAACGACGACGCACAGCCCGTCTCGTCGGACGACTACCGCGGCGTCTACCTGCTCCTCGAGACGATCAAGAACCAGAAGAACCGCCTCGATCTCAAGAGCCTCGACGAGGACGACGTGACCCCGCCGAAGGTCGAGGGTGGCTACATCCTGAAGTTCGAGTGGCTGGCGTCGGAGGGGACGACCCTGACCTGCACCGGCTCGTCGTCGTGCTGGACGGACCTCGAGCTGCACGACCCCGACGAGCTCGTCCCAGCCCAGCAGGCCTACATCACGGACTACGTGCAGCGGTTCCACGACGCGCTGCACTCGTCCGACCCCGCGAACCCGATCACCGGCTATCCCGCCTACATCGACGTCGACTCGTTCGTCGACCAGGTCGTCGTGAACGAGCTCAGCCGGGAGATGGACTCCTACATCCGCAGCCAGTACTTCTACAAGGACCGCGGCGGCAAGCTCGTCGCGGGTCCGCTGTGGGACTACGACCTCACGTTCGGCGTCGGCGGGTACTTCGGCAACGAGCAGGCCTCCGGCTGGCAGTTCGACCAGGTCCGCACCCCCGCCGGCAACGACTGGTTCCGCACGCTCATGCACGAGCCGACGTTCGTCAACCGCGTCAAGGTCCGCTGGCAGGAGCTGCGCCGCGGCGCGCTGTCCGACGCGAACCTGCAGACCCGGCTCGACGCGCTGGCGGCTCCCCTGTCGGCAGCCGCCGCCCGGAACTTCCAGAAGTACCCCAACCTCACGACGAGCCTGATCGGTCCGTTCATCACCTCGACCACCCCGACCTGGCAGGGCCAGGTCCAGGACCTGCGCTCGTGGCTGCTGCGGCGCACGGCCTGGCTCGACTCGGCCGCCGCGTGGGGCGGTCCGACGACCCCGCTCCCGACGACCGAGCCGACCACCACCCCTGAGCCCACCCCAGAACCCACGACCGGTCCGACCGACGCCCCGCCCACCAGCCCCACCCCCGAGCCGACCGCGACGCCGAGCGCCAGCCCGACCACCACCCCGCCCGCGGACCCCGCTGCCTGCACCGCGACCCTGACCGTGCCCAGCCGGTGGCCGGGCGGACTCCAGGGCGAGGTCACGGTGCGCGCCGGTGTGCGTCCGCTCACGGGTTGGACGGTCACGCTGACGTTCCCGAGCGGCTACGGCGTGAGCCAGGTGTGGAACGCCGACACGACCGCGAACGGACAGGTCGTCGTGGCCCGCAACCTCACCTGGAACGGGTCGGTCCCGGCGGGACAGTCCACGTCGTTCGGGTTCCTCGGCACGACCCCCACGACGGGCGCGGCAACCGGGACACCGACGGTCTCCTGCACGGCCGGCTGACTCACCGACGGTGGCGTGTCAGAAGACGGGACGGGCGAACCAGAGCGTCAGGACGTCGTCCGTCGGGTCGGTGTACGGCAGCACGGGCCGGTAGCCGCTCGACAGATACAGCGAGACGGCTTCCGGCTGCCGGATCCCCGTGGCGAGGACCGTCGCGCGGGCACCGAGCGAGCGGGCCTCGCCGTGCGCGGCGGCCAGCAGCGCGCGCGCCACACCCGCGCCGCGGGCCGACTCCGAGACGTACAGCTTCTTCAGCTCGACGCTGCCGTCCGGGTACCCCGCGCGCGGCGCGCGCACCGACAGGCAACCGGCGAGCGTGCCGTCGATCCGCGCGAGCCAGGTCGTCAGGATCCCCACGCCCTGGCGGGCGTCGTCGGTCGCGAACCCACCGTCGGCCTCGACGGTCACGAGCTCGGGATAGCGGTCCGCGTTGAAGTCCCCCATCGCGCGACGCAGCGCGATCGCGTCCGGGTGCTCCCAGGCGACGGTCTCGAGCTCCACGCTCCGCGCCGCGACGGGTGGTTGGCGCGCGGCACGCCGACCCGCACCCGCGCGTGCGCCTGCACCTGCAGCTGCTCGGTCGTCGGACCGCAGATCCTTCGCGAAGCAGCGCGACGACGGCTCGTCGGCATACTCGCCGTAGTTCGGGATCGACGTGTACCCGAGCGTCAGGTACAGCCCGATCGCCTCGGGCTGCAGCACGCCGGTCTCGAGCACGAGCCGCGACCATCCCCGCTCACGCGCCGCGAGCTCGAGCGCGAGCATCGCGCGGCGCGCATGGCCCCGACCGCGCGCCTCCGGAACCGTGTACAGCCGCTTGACCTCGCCAACCCCGATGCCGACCCCGAGGTCACCCCCGATGCCGGATCCGACCTCCGACTCAGCCGCTGACACCGCGTCGTTCGACGCGTCCCGCAGCGCGACGCACGCGACCGGCACAGGTCCCGCGCCGAGGTCGTCGCGCACCACGACCATCGCAGCGATGCCGTCGCCGGTCATCGTGTGACCCGTGTCGTCGTCGCCGTACCGTGCGCGCAGCTCAGCCTGCTGCGCGGTGCGCAGGCGCGTCGCCTGCTCGTCGTCCCAAGGGACGACGACGACCTCGGGCGTCACCGTCCCGGTCAGCCGACGAGCGCGTGCAGCACCGAGGTGAAGAACCGCAGTCCATCCGTGCCGCTGCGCGGCCCGTTCGCCGCGTCGGGACCGAAGCCCTTCTCGACTGCGTGCTCGGGGTGCGGCATCAGCCCGACGACGTTCCCGCGAGCGTTCGAGATCCCGGCGATGCCCCGGCGCGAACCGTTCGGGTTGACGTCCTGGTAGCGGAACACGACCCGCCCCTCGCCCTCGAGCTCGTCGAGCGTGCGCTCGTCGGCGACGTACTGGCCGTCCTGGTTCTTGAGCGGCACGGTGATCCGCTCGCCCTGCCGGTAGTCGCGCGTCCACGCCGTGTCGGCGTTCTCGACGGACAGGACCTGCTCGCGGCACACGAAGTGCAGGTGGTCGTTCTTGATCATCGAACCGGGCAGCAGGTGCACCTCGGTGAGCACCTGGAACCCGTTGCAGATCCCGAGGACCGGCAGGCCGCGGCTCGCCGCGTCGACGATCTCGTCCATGACGGGCGCGAACCGGCTGATCGCACCGGCCCGCAGGTAGTCGCCGTAGGAGAAGCCCCCGGGCAGGACGACCGCGTCCACGCCGTGGAGGTCGGCGTCGGCGTGCCAGAGCGCGACCGGCTCGCCACCGGCCAGCCGCACGGCGCGGGCCGCGTCACGGTCGTCGAGCGTGCCGGGGAACGTGACGACGCCGATGCGGCTCACGCGTCAGCCCCCACCGTCGCCTCGTCGCCGCTCGGGTCCGCATAGACCGCGACGACGTCCTCGATCACCGGGTTGGAGAGCACCTGCTCGCCCGCCTCGCGTGCCGCCGCGAGCACAGCGTCGGTGACATCGCCGTCGACCGTGAGCTCGAACCTCTTGCCCTGCCGGACGCCGGCGAACTGGTCGAAGCCCAGACGCCCCAGAGCGGCCGCGACGGCCTTGCCCTGCGGGTCGAGGATCTCGGGCTTCGGCATGACGTCGACGACGACTCGTCCCACGGGTGTGCTCCTGATGACGTGACGGGGGTGTCGGTCGCGATTCTACCGACCGAGACAGATCCGGTGGCAGCCGACCGCTGGTCGGACGCGCGCGCCCCACCCACGCCAAGACCCTCACCCACGCCGACACCGGCACCCGCACACGCACCCGCGCCCGCACCCGCGCCCGGCCGCAGCTCATCGGTCCGCAGCTCACCGGTCCGCGCAGCCCGACGACCTCACGGATCCGGCTCGGTGCCGTTGACGACCCGTCGAGCTCGGTCGCGGAACAGGTACCGCACCCCGCGCGAGGCCCAACCTCCCGGATCCGGGCCGCCATCGTCATCGGCACCACCTCCGGGCGGGAGCCGCTCGACGTCCAGGTCGCGCAGGTGCAGCTGGAGGTGATGGTGCGAGCACAGCAGGACCGCGTTGTCGAGATCGCTACGGCCGCCGTCACGGTGCCACCACTGCATGTGGTGCACGTGGCAGTACCGCGCGACGGTCGAGCACCCGTTCCACGCACACTGCCGGTCTCGCGCCACGACGGCGACGCGCTGCGCCGGCGTGAACATCCTCCGGGAGCGCCCCACGTCGAGCGGAAGCCCGTCGCCGTCCATGACGACGCGCGTCATCGCGCAGTCGCACAGCGCAGCAGCGAGCTCGGCACTCGTGACCACCACCCCGTCGTCGCTCACCGCGGGTGGCACCTGTGCCCCACCGGCTCCAGGGGTGGGGACAGCGCGCGTCAGCGACGCCTGCCCGCCCTCGTCCGGACCGCCCGCCCGTCGTCTCTGCTGGCGTCGGCGGACCTCGTGCCAGGTCTCCGCGGGCACCAGCAGGCTGACCTGAGCCATGGGCGCTGTCGTCGCGCCGTCGGGGACGACGTCCTGGTGCCCGTGCGCCTCGGCACCACCCGCCTCACCCGACCCGTCCGCGGCCGACCGGCCCGGTCCGCCGCGCATCCCGCCCGTGAGCGCGTGCTGCGCGAGCGCGGTCAACGCGTCGGCGCGCGCCTGTTCGCGCGTGCGCTCCTCGCCTTCCCGGTGCCCGGTCGCGTCGAGCGCACGTGCGAGCGCCTGGCCCGACAGCGGGTCCAGGAAGCCTCTGAGCGACGTCCCGCGCGGGCCGTGGGAGAGCGTCAGGTGGCGCGCCCGCCGGGCGGACTCGCGTTCGTCGGCGACAGCGTCCGGATCGCGCTCCGCGACGAGCGCCGCGACGTGCCGCGCGAACTCACGGCTGTCGGTCTGCCGCGCGAGCTCGACGAGCCGCTCCTGCACACCTGGCCTGGTGAGGACGTCGACCGCGCGCTCCCCGACGTCGGACAACGCCCGGCCCAGCACCTCGGCGTGCCCCCACGGCACCACCTGGTCCACGACGCCTCGACCGACGTCCGGCAGCACGTCGAGCGCCTTCGCCGTCTGCACCTCACGAGCGGCCGCGAACCTCGTCGTCCCGGTCAGCCGTGCCCTCGTGTCGACGAAGGCGCGCTCACCGCCGACGGCCTCCGCCGCGTCGTGCTGCGCCAGCAGCAACGGACTGCGCACGGCACCGACCAGGGCACCGATCCCGTCGAGCGCCCGGATCGCCCGTACACGCATCGCTCCGCTCCACGCGCCCGCCGCATCGCGTGCCGCCTGCGCCAGGTCGACGAGGCGCGAAGCCATCGCCTCGAGCTCCGCGACGGTGGCCGCCTCGCCACCGTCGAGCACGGACACGACGGCCTGGCCGCCTCCGCCTGTCTCGCCTCGCATCGCGTCGAACATGTGTTCGATTCTACGCAAGGCGGACATCCGTCGCAGGCAGATCGCTCAGAGCGAACAAGCCCCCGAACGGTCAGAGCGACAGCGGCGCACCCGTCAGCCGTTCGAACGCCTCGAGGTAGCGCGCGCGCGTCCGCTCGACGACGTCGGCGGGCAGCGCGGGCGGCGGCGTGTCCGCAGCCCGGTCCCACCCGGACGCCGACGACGTGAGCCAGTCCCGCACGAACTGCTTGTCGAAGCTCGCCTGCGGACCTCCCGGCTGCCACACGTCCGCCGGCCAGAACCGCGACGAGTCCGGCGTGAGCACCTCGTCGCCGAGCGTGATCGCCCCCGTCTTCGGGTCGGTGCCGAACTCGAGCTTCGTGTCAGCGAGGATGACGCCGCGCGCGCGAGCGATCGACTCCGCGCGCGCGTACACGGCGAGCGTGAGCTCGCGCAGCGAGCCCGCGGCCTCGTCGCCGAGCATCGCCACGACCGCCGAGAACGGCACGTTCTCGTCGTGCTCCCCCAGCTCCGCCTTCGTGGCGGGAGTGAAGATCGGCTCGGGCAGCCGGGACCCGTCGACGAGCCCCTCGGGCAGCCCGATCCCCGTCACGGCACCCGACACGCGGTACTCCGCGAGCCCCGACCCGGTGAGGTACCCGCGCACGACGCACTCGACGGGGAACATCTCGAGCCGACGGCAGATCATCGACCGCCCCGCGACGGCCTCGGGCACGTCGGTCGACACGACGTGGCTCGGGACGAGGTCGGCGAGCTGCTCGAACCACCACAGCGACAGCTGCGTGAGCACGATCCCCTTGTCGGGGATCCCGGGGCTCAGCACGTGGTCGTACGCCGAGACCCGGTCGCTCGCGACGACGAGCACGACGTCGCCGTGCGCGTCCCGCACCGCGCGACCCGCGGCGGAGTCGTCGGGGACGAACAGGTCCCGGACCTTGCCGGAGTAGGTGTGCGTCCAGCCGGACGAGGCGAGGTCCTGCGCGGCGTCGAGAGTCACGGCCTCAGTGTGACGGCACCGCGCCCGTCGGTCACGCGAGGTTCACGACGTGGTCCGCCCGACGTGGTCCGCCCGACGAGGCCGCCGCGTCGACACGCACCCACGCGCGGCGCAGGCCGCCGGTCAGCTCGTCGCCGCGCGCAGCGCGATGTCGGTGCGGTGGTGCGAGCCGTCGAGCCGGACGTGCGCGACCGCCGCGTAGGCCCGGTCGCGCGCGGCTGCGAGGTCCGTCCCGGTCGCGGTCACGGACAGCACGCGACCTCCCGCGCTGACGACGCGGCCGTCCGCGCCGAGCGCGGTCCCGGCGTGCAGCACGTACGCCCCCTCGACCGCACCGACCTCGTCGAGCCCGACGATCACGTCACCGGTCCGCGGCGCGACGGGGTATCCCTGCGACGCGACGACGACCGTGACCGCGGCCTCGTCGGACCACCCGAGCGGCGCGAGCGCGCCCAGCCCACCCGTCGCGGCGGCGAGCAGCACGCCCGCGAGCGGGGTCCGCAGCCGTGCGAGCACCACCTGCGTCTCGGGGTCGCCGAACCGCGCGTTGAACTCGACGACGCGCACCCCCTTCGAGGTCAGCGCCAGCCCGCAGTACAGGACGCCGACGAACGGCGTGCCGCGCCGGGCCATCTCCGCGACGGTCGGCCGCGCGACGGTCTCGAGGACCTCGTCGACGAGCCCCGCGGGCGCCCACGGCAGCGGCGAGTAGGCGCCCATGCCGCCGGTGTTCGGACCGTGATCGCCGTCGAGCGCGCGCTTGAAGTCCTGCGCCGGGACGAGCGGGACCACGTCGACCCCGTCGCTCAGCACGAACAGCGACACCTCGGGACCGTCGAGGTACTCCTCGACCACGACCGCACCACCCTCCTTCGCGAGGCACGCGCGCGCGTGGTCGTACGCGATCGCGCGGTCGTCGGTCACGACGACGCCCTTGCCCGCGGCGAGCCCGTCCTCCTTGACGACGTACGGCGCACCGAACGCGTCGAGTGCGGCACCGATGTCCTCGACGCGCGTGACGAGGCGCGGCTCGGCGGTCGGCACGCCCGCGTCGCGCATCACGTGCTTGGCGAACGCCTTCGAGCCCTCGAGCCGGGCTGCCTCGCCCGACGGACCGAAGACCGGGATGCCGATCGCCCGCACGGAGTCGGCGACGCCCGCGACGAGCGGCGCCTCGGGCCCGACGACCACGAGGTCCACCCCGAGGCTGCGCGCGAGCTCCGCGACCGCGATCCCGTCGAGCTGGTCCACGGCGTGCAGGGTCGCGAGCTCGCCGATGCCCGGGTTCCCGGGTGCGGCGTGCAGCTCGCTCACGGCCGGGTCGAGCGACAGCGCTCGGGTGATGGCGTGCTCACGGGCGCCGGTGCCGACGACGAGGATCTTCACGGCCGCGAGCGTACCGGCGCGGCCCGCGCCTCGTCCCGACGTTCCACCACCTGTGGACAGCCCGGCGTCACTCCCCCGGTCACCGCGGCTACGGACGCCGCCCGCCGCCGGGCACGACGAGCCCCGCCTCGTACGCGACGACGACGAGCTGGGTCCGGTCCCGGCGACCGAGCTTGCGCAGCGCCTCGGACACGTGCGACTTCACCGTCGCCTCGGCGACGAGCTGCTCGGCGGCGATCTCGGCGTTCGACAGCCCGCGCGCCACGGCGGCGACGACCTCGCGCTCACGCGGCGTGAGGACGTCGAGCGCGCCCGACGACCGCGCGGCCGCCGTCGCCCCGCCGACCGCGTCCGCCGTCGTCCGCTCCGGGCTCGTCGCCCGCACGCCCGCGCTCGACCGCGGGCCCGGCTCGGCGCTCGTCGTCCGCACCGCCGTCGTCGCCGCGCTCCCGCCGCCGTCCGCACCCGCGAGCACGTCCGACCACGCGCCCGCGAGCCGCCCGCGCGCACCCGCGGTCCCACCCTGCCGCGCGAGCCGCTGCGCGCGTCGTCGACCCAGCAGCAGACCGGTCCCGACGCACGCACTCGCCCCCAGGACCAGCAGCACGAACGTCGTCGGGACGAACCCGTCGCCGCGGGCGACCGTCTGCGCCCCCGCCGGACGGTAGGCGAGCACACGCGTGCCGCAGTAGACCCCGCTCACCACAACGGCCGCGAGCCACGGGGCGACGGCGTGCCGCCAGGACCGGACGGCCGCGACGCACGCGACGGCGCCGAGCGCGACGAGCCAGGCCCACACGAACCCGCCGAGGAACGGCGCGAGCCCGAACGGCGCGACGCACAGGATCGTCGCGAGGGCCGGTGCACGCGCGGAGATGGTCACACCGGTCAGGGTGAGCACGCGTGCGACGACGAGCAGGAACGTCCAGCCGGGCTCGTCGCTGCCGGGCGCGAGCACGCTGGTCTCCTCGAGCACGACCACGATCCCGAGCGCCAGGACGACGGCGAGCGGCCAGGCCACCCAGCGCGCGCGGGCGCACTCCGTGCGCGGCGTGAGGCGGATCGGGCCGTGCGGGTCGCTGAGGGCGGGCGGCGGGGTGGACGGTGCGGTGCTCGTCGGCATGCGGTCGATCCTGGCCCGTGCGGTCGTCGCTCGGACACCGTCTCGAGGCGGATCTTCCTCCGCCGCCGGGTGGGGTGCGCGCGGCGGCGGAGGGTCAGGCGGTCGTCGGGGCGTCGTCGTCGGCGGGGAGGGGGAAGACGTCGACGTACAGGCGCACGCGCCGCCGCACGACGCCGTCGTCGGCCTCGCGGCGCGCCTTGGCCGCCCCGGTGTGCCGCTCGACGACCGCCGCGAGCTCGGTCGCGAGCTCCTCGGCCTCGGGCTGCGAGAGCCACGAGCTCGACGACAGGTGCAGCGCGCCCTCGTTCCAGTCACCGGCGTCGTCGATCGAGTCGAACCAGGTCTGCAGCGCCTCGGCACGCTCCCGCACGACCGCCTGCAGCGCGACGCCGGCGGCGAGGCGCGACGCGGGGTCCTCGAGGTTGCGTCGGTCGAGCGTGAACCCGACGGACCGCCACCACCGCTCGCGGCCGCCGGTCGGCGCCGTGGGGTCGTCCTCGACGAAGCCGTGCCGTTCGAGCTGGCGCAGGTGGTAGCTCGTCTGCCCGGTGCTTTCGCCGAGGTACCGCGCGATCTGGCTCGCGGTGCCCGAGCCGTGCGCGGACAGGTACTGGTACATCGCGATGCGCAGGGGGTGCGCGAACGCCTTGAGCGCCTCGGGCGCGAGCGGCGCGCGCTCGGCCGCAGCATCGCGTCCGGCGTCGGCTCCGGCGGCCGGTCCGGCCTCGGGGACCGGTCCGACGACCGTCCCGTCGGGTCCGACGACCGTGTCGCCTCGCGACGCGTCGGGGTCGCTCGAGGGCTTGCGCGCAGTCATATGCAGAGATACCTTTGCATCCGTTCCTTTGCAGAGATTCCTTTGCATCGACTTCTCTGCATCACCACGAGCCTACCGGGAGCACGCATGACCACCACGGCGACGCACCAGGACACGGTCCTCGAACCGCTGGGCCGCCGCTTCGGCGCGCTGCTCACCACGACGGGCCTGGCCAACCTCGGCGACGGCATCGTCCAGATGGGCGCTCCGCTCGTCGCGCTCACGCTCACGCGCTCCCCCGGCCAGATCTCCCTGCTGGCGGCCGCGGCGTGGCTCCCCTGGCTGCTGCTCGGGCTCGTCGGCGGCGTCGTGGTCGACCGGACGGACCGCCGCACGGCCCAGGTCGTGGCGCTCCTCGCCCGCGCGGCGCTCCTCGTGGCAGGCACGTGGGCGGCGCTCGCCGGAGCGCTCACGATGCCCGTGCTCGTCGGCCTCGTGCTGCTGTACGGGATCACCGAGGTGTTCGCCGACCTCGCGCAGACGTCGCTCGTGCCGGACCTCGTCCCGCGCAGCCGCCTGCAGGCCGCGAACGGCCGGGTCCTCGCGGTGCAGCAGGTGTGCAACGCGTTCGTCGGGAGCCCGCTCGCCGGTGCGGCGCTCGCGCTCGGCACGGGGTGGGTGTTCGGCGTGCCCGCCGCGATGGCGGTCGTCGCGGTCGTCGTGCTCGTGCGCGGCGTGCGCGGCGGCTACCGGCCCCAGCGCACCACCGCGAGCCGCCCCGCCGCCGACGTCCGCGAGGGGATCCGCTACGTCGCGCACCACCGCGTGCTGCGCACGTTCGTCGTCGCGGGCGGCGTCATGAACATGGCGTCGACCGCGTACTTCGGGGTGTTCGTGCTGTGGGTCGTCGGCGACGGGTCACGCGTCGGCATGCGGGCCGAGCACTTCCCGCTCCTGACCGCCACGCTCGCGGTCGGCGCGGTCGCGGGCTCGCTGCTCACCGAGCGCCTCGTGCGGACGCTGCCCGAGCTGGGCGTCATGTACGCGTGCTGGTTCGCGTGCGTCCCGCTCCTGCTCGTCCCGCTGCTGCTCCCGACGATCCCCGCGCTGTCGGTCGCGATGTTCTTCCTGGGGCTCACGAACACGATCGGCAACACGATCTCCCAGTCGCTGCGCCAGCGCATCGTGCCGCGCGCGCTGCTCGGGCGGACCTCGGGCGCGGGGCGGACCATCTCCTACGGCCTCATGCCCCTCGGCGCGCTCGTCGGGGGCCTGGTCGCCGAGCACGCGGGCCTGCCGACGCTGTTCGTCGGAGCGACCGTCGTCACCGGACTCGCGACGCTCTACCCGGCGCTCACGGTGCACCGGGGCACGGTCGAGGCGGCCGAGCACGCGAACACCGACAGCACGGACACCGCCACGAGCACCGACACCGCCACGAGCACCGACACCGCCGCGAGCACCGACACCGTCGCGAGCACCGACCGCGCCGCGAGCACGCAGCCCGCGTGACGCGAGCGGTCAGTCGATCAGGTCGTGCCGGATGATCGTCGCCTCGCGGCCCGGCCCCACCCCGATCGCGCTGATCCGCGTCCCGGACACGTCCTCGAGGAACTCGAGGTAGCGCTGCGCGGCCGCGGGCAGGTCGTCCCACTCGCGCGCGCCGGAGATGTCCTGCGTCCAGCCGTCGAGGAGCTCGTACACGGGCTTCGCGTGGTGGAACTCGGTCTGGTCGCACGGCATCTCGTCGTGCCGCGTGCCGTCCACGTCGTACGCCACGCACACGGGGATCCGGTCACGGCCCGTGAGGACGTCGAGCTTCGTCAGGACGATGTCGGTCAGCCCGTTGACGCGCGACGCGTACCGGGACACGACCGAGTCGTACCAGCCGGTGCGGCGCGGACGCCCGGTCGTCGTGCCGAACTCGCCGCCCGTGGTGCGCAGCCACTCGCCGTCCTCGTCGAGCAGCTCGGTCGGGAACGGACCCTCGCCGACGCGCGTCGTGTACGCCTTCGCGACGCCCACGACCCGGTCGATCCGCGTCGGTCCGACGCCCGAGCCGGTGCACGCGCCGCCCGCGGTCGCCGACGACGACGTCACGAACGGGTAGGTGCCGTGGTCGACGTCGAGCATCGTGGCCTGGCCGGCCTCGAACACGAGCGTCTTGCCCGCGTCGAGCGCGCGGTTGAGCTCGAGCGGCGTGTCCGCGACGAACGGGCGCAGGCGCTGCGCGTACTGCAGCAGGTCCTCGACGGTCTCCTCGACCGTGATCGCCCGGCGGTTGTAGACCTTCACGAGCAGGTGGTTCTTCTGGTCGAGCGCGCCCTCGACCTTCTGCGCGAGGATCTTCTCGTCGAACAGGTCCTGCACGCGGATGCCGACGCGGTTGATCTTGTCCGCGTACGTGGGGCCGATGCCGCGGCCCGTCGTGCCGATGCGGCGCTTGCCCAGGAAGCGCTCGGTCACCTTGTCGACCGTGCGGTTGTAGGGCGCGATGACGTGCGCGGCCGACGAGACCAGCAGGCGGGACGTGTCGACCCCGCGGCCCTCGAGCGCGTCGATCTCGCGGAACAGGACCTCGATGTCGATGACGACGCCGTTGCCGATCACGGGTACGACGCCCGGCGAGAGGATGCCCGACGGCAGCAGGTGCAGCGCGTACTTCTCGCCGCCGACGACGACCGTGTGACCGGCGTTGTTGCCGCCGTTGAACTTCACGACGTAGTCGATGCGCGACCCGAGCTGGTCGGTCGCCTTGCCCTTGCCCTCGTCGCCCCACTGGACACCGAGCACCACCACGGCGGGCATTCGATCACCACTCCCACCTGCCTCAACGGGGCTCCGCGGCATCGCAGCGACGGACCGGCACACAGGGCGACAGGGACCCGGTACCTCCGAGAGGGTACCCGACGGTCAAGAAACGGTCATGCAGCGTCCGCCTCGTGCGTGACCCGCACGCGGTCCGACGAGCGCGCCCGCCCGCACCTCAGCGCAGCCCGGCGACCTCGGTCGCGGACGTGCCGCACGCGACGAGGAGCTCGGCGCACCGCTGGGCCTCGTCGTCCTCGCCGATCGCCTCGGCGGCCTCCGCGAGCGCCAGCAGGGCCCGCAGGAAGCCGTGGTTCGGCTCGTGGTCCACGGGCACGGGGCCGTGCCCGCGCCAGCCGGCCCGGCGCAGCGCGTCGAGCCCGCGGTGGTACCCGGTGCGCGCGTACGCGTACGCCGCGACGGGGTCGCCGGTGTCCGCGAGCGCACGCTCCGCGAGCAGCGCCCACACGAGCGACGAGGCGGGCGCGACGCGCACCGCGGTGCGGGCGTCGTCACCCGCGCCGAGCGCGGCCCGCGCCTGCGCGTCGGGCCCGTCGGCGGGCAGCAGCGTCGGGGCGGGGCCGTCGAGCAGGTTCTCGTGGGTCATGCCCCCAGTCTCACCCCCGCACGCACCGCGTGAGCGTGGGAGCGCTCCTCCACGATCCGGACAGATGTCCGACTCTCGGCCCGTTCGGCGTGCGAGGACGGTGCGCCGGAACTAGGGTCGACCCGCCGAGCCCACCACCCCCTCCCCCCGGGACGGACCATGATCGAGATCTCCACGTCGCCGACGAGCACGACGCTCGTCATCTCGGGCGACCTCGACCTCGCGGAGCGCGACCAGTTCCCCGAGGTCGCGGCGCGTGTGGTGGGTCTGCGCCGCCAGCTCGTCGTGCTCGACATGTGCCGCGTGACGTTCATGGACTCCACGGGTGCCGCGTTCCTCATCTCGCTCGCGGACGCGGCGCGCAAGCGCGGCGGTGCGGCGGTGCTGCGCGGTGCGGACGCCCGCGACCTGTTCGTCCTCGAGGTGTGCGGCGCGCTCGAGCTGTTCCGGCTCGACTCGGACCACCGCTGCGAGGACGCGCGTCCCGAGTCCGACTTCTCGGCCCCCGCGACCACCTGAGCGCACGTCCGCTCGTCGGACGGCCGGGCTCAGCGCGGCGGCAGCGCGCCCGGGCGCACCTTCGCCCACACGACCTTGCCGCGCGTCGACTGCCGCCAGCCCCAGTCCGCGAGCCGTTCGACGATCTGCATGCCGAACCCGCCCACGCGCCCGGGGTGGCCGTCGGTCGTGACGGGCGGGGCCGGGTTGCCGTCCTCGACCTCGATGCGCAGCCCGTCCCCCGTGTCGTAGAGCTGCAGCGACACGTGCCCGTACCCGTGCAGCACGGCGTTCGCGACGAGCTCGGACACGACGAGCTCGGCGTTCGACGCATCGGGCATCTCCCACGCGTGGCACGTGCGCACCACGGCGTGCCGCGCCCGACCCACGGACGCGGCCTCGCTGGGCAGGGACCAGCGCCGACGACGAGGGCTGCGGCCGCGCTGCGCGACGTCGCCCGGGTCGGGCACGCGCACGACGACGACCGCGACGTCGTCCTCCGGGTGGTCCGCGAGCCGCGACAACAGCTCCTCGCCGATGCCCGCGGAGTCGCGCGCGGTGACGCCCGCGACCACCTGGGCGAGGACCGCGAGCCCCTCGCGCACGTCCCGGTCGCGCCGTTCGACGAGCCCGTCCGTGTGGTAGATCAGCACGTCGCCGGGCAGCAGCCCGATCTCGGCGGTCTGCCGCTCGCCCGCGCCGAACCCGACGAGCGGGCCGCCCGCACCCAGGAGCTGCACGACCTCGCCGCCGCGCACGTGCAGCACCGGCAGGTGCCCCGCGCGTGACCAGCGCAGGCGCCACTCGTCGCCCATGCGGTGCAGCGTGGACAGCACGAGCCCCGCGGCGCGCGGGATCCGCATGCCCGCGACGAGCTGGTCGACGCGCTCGAGCACGGGTCCGGGCAGCGTGACGTCGTACGCGTAGGACCGCACGACCGAGCGGAGCTGGCCCATCGCGGCGGCGGCCTCGACGTCGTGGCCCACGACGTCCCCGATCACGACGCCGACGACGTCCGGCTCGATCTGCATGACGTCGTACCAGTCGCCGCCGACCTGCGCGTTCTCGGAGTTCGGCGCGTAGTACGTCCACACGTCGAGGCCGTCGACCTCGGCCTGCTGCGGGAGCATGGCGCGCTGCAGCGTCTCGGCGAGGCGGTGCTCGCGGTCGTACAGCCGTGCGTTGTCGAGCACGAGCCCGACGCGACGCGAGACCAGGTCGAGCACGGTCGCCGCCGACTCCGGCAGCCGGCCGCGCTGACCCGCGCGCGGGAGCACCGCGAGCACGCCGATCACGCGGCGCCGGCCGGGCACGGGGACGACGAACGCGGTCCGGGCCACGCGGTCGTCGGACTCGTCGTGGTGCCGGTCGAGGTGGGCCGCGTCCAGCGCGATGCGCTCCACGAGCCAGTGCGACGCGCTCGCCCGCGGGTACGTGCCGTCCAGGTCGAGCCGGACGGGACGGTCGCGGTCGCCGTCGAGGAGCTGCTGCACCTCGTCGGACGGCGCGTGCGCGACGTCGCCGCCGTCGGGCCGACGCGTCTCCCCGTGCCGGCTGCCGCGTCCCGACGGCGGTCGCACGTCGCTCGACACGTCGACGGGCCGCAGGCCGCCGTCGTTGACGTAGAACGCCGCCCAGTCGACGACCGAGCGCTGCAGCACGGTCGCGATCTCGTGCAGCGGCGTGGCGCGGTCGGTGACGTCCATGAGCAGGTCGGAGACCTGGACGATGACCGACACGTTGCGTCGCTCGTGCCGCTCCTCCTCGATGAGCGCCGCGAGCCGCTCGTCGTGCGTGATGCGCTCCGTGCGATCCTCGAACGCGACGATCCACTGCTCGACCGGACCGCCCTCGACCTGCGGTGCGACCGGGGAGAAGTGCACGCGGCACGGGAACAGCGAGTCGTCCGCGCGCGGGATCGCGAGCTCGACCGTCGTCGGCTCGCCGCGCTCGATGCCCTCGCGCAGGCGGGTCATCTCGCCGTGCCGGCGCGCCCGGCCGTCGACGGGGACGCGCTGCCGCTCGCGCGCGCCCGCCGCGTCGTAGCCCATGGTCCGCTCGAACGCGGCGTTCGCCCACACGATCGTGAGGTCGCGCGCGTCGCACATCGCGTACGGGACGGCGGTCGACTCGAGCGCCCGCGCGAGCAGACCGGGGTCGGGCGGCAGGCTCTCGAGCGATCCCACGCCCTGAGACGACGAGCTCGTCATGCCGGAGGTGTTGACCACCACCACCTCCGATCGTCTAGCGTGCCGAACGGGTGCACTACGCCGTCCTGGCGTCGCCCTCGCGGAAGGAGCACCGTGCGCGACGGTAACAGCACCATCGAGGGGGAGCCCGTCCAGCCGACGGGTCCGGGTGACGGGTCGGCACGTGCTGCCGCGACGCCGTCACCGCCGAGCGCCGTCGACCAGGCGGCCGAGCAGGGTGGCGTCCACGTCATCGTCGGCGCGCAGACCACCCGCATCGTCCTGTCGGGCGAGGTCGACGCGGACCTGGGCCCCGAGCTGCACGAGGCCACGACGGAGGCCGAGAACGCGGGGCTGCCGATCGAGGTCGACGCGCACCACGTGACGTTCATGGACTCGTCGGGCGTCGCGTTCCTCGCGCGCCTGTCGATCCGCTCGCAGCACCGCGTGCGGTTGCTGCGCGTCCCGCCGACCGTGCGCTTCCTGCTGGAGGTCACGCGCATCGGCGAGCTCCTGGACGTCGTCGAGGAGTCCGACGAGCGCGAGTTCCAGCCGGTCCCGGACCAGACGACCTGACGGGTCCGACGAGCGCCGGGCACCCCGGCGGCACGGTCCTGACGGTCGGGCCGGTCCCGACGACGAACGAGCCGCGTGGCCCCCTCGGGGACCACGCGGCTCGTCTGCTCGGTGCTGCCGTCGCGGCAGCCGTCGGCGCGTCGCGCGTCAGCGGATCTTGGTGCCCGCCGAGCGCAGCTGCTGGCACGCCTCGACGATGCGGGCGGCCATGCCGGCCTCGGCCAGCTTGCCCCACGCGCGCGGGTCGTACGCCTTCTTGTTGCCGACCTCGCCGTCCACCTTCAGCACGCCGTCGTAGTTGCGGAAGAAGTGGTCCGCGACCGGGCGGCTGAACGCGTACTGCGTGTCGGTGTCGATGTTCATCTTGATGACGCCGTTGTCGACTGCCTCGGCGATCTCCTCGGCCGTCGAGCCCGAGCCGCCGTGGAAGACGAGGTCGAACGGGTTCGCCTTGCCGATCGAGTCGCCGACGGACTTCTGGATGTCCGCGAGGATCGACGGGCGCAGCTTGACGGCACCCGGCTTGTACACGCCGTGCACGTTGCCGAACGTGAGGGCCGTCAGGTAGCGGCCCTTCTCGCCCGCACCGAGCGCCTTGACCGTGGCCAGGCCGTCCTCGGCGGTCGTGTACAGCTTCTCGTTGATCGCGGCCTCGTGGCCGTCCTCCTCGCCGCCGACGACGCCGACCTCGATCTCGAGGATCGTGCGCGCGGCCTGCGAGAGCTCGAGGAGCTCCGCCGCGATGACGAGGTTCTCGTCGAGCGGGATGTCCGAGCCGTCGAACATGTGCGACTGGAACGTCGGGTTCTCGCCGCGCTTGACCTGCTCCGCCTCGAGGGCGAGCAGCGGGCGGACCCACGAGTCGAGGTTCTTCTTGACGCAGTGGTCGGTGTGCAGCGCGATCGTGACGCCGTAGTGCTTGGCGACCTCGGTCGCGTACGCCGCGAGCGCGAGCGAGCCGGAGACGCGCTCCTTGATCGTCGAGCCCGACGCGTACTCCGCGCCGCCGACCGAGACCTGGATGATGCCGTCCGACTCAGCCTCCGCGAAACCCTGGATGGCGGCGGTGACGGTCTGCGACGAGGTGATGTTGACGGCCGGGTAGGCGAACTTGCCCGCCTTCGCCCGGTCGATCATCTCGGCGTACACCTCGGGGGTGGCGATGGCCATGCGCTCACATCTCCTGTGGCTGGATGGGGGTGGTGTCGCCCCGAGTCTGCCACTAACCGCGCCTCAGACGTCCGGGACGTCCTTCCCACGGGCACCCCGCCGACGTCTCACGAGGGCACGGAGGCGTGCTGCGCGACCCACGCGTGCATCGCGATCGCGGCGGCCGCCGACGCGTTGATCGACCGGGTCGAGCCGAACTGCGCGATGTGCAGGACGTCGACGGCCGCGGCGCGCGCCTCGTCGGACAGACCGACGGACTCCTGGCCGAACAGCAGGACGCACGAGCGCGGCAGCGGGTACCCCTCGATCGGCACGGAGCCGGGCAGGTTGTCGATCCCGAGGACCGGCAGGTCCTGCGCGGTGGCCCACGCGACGAGCTCGCCGACCGTCGCGTGGTGGCGCAGGTGCTGGTAGCGGTCCGTCACCATCGCGCCGCGGCGGTTCCAGCGGCGGCGGCCGACGACGTGCACCTCGGCGGCCAGGAACGCGTTCGCGGTCCGCACGACCGACCCGATGTTGAGGTCGTGCTTCCAGTTCTCGATCGCGACGTGGAACGTGTGCCGACGCGTGTCGAGGTCCGCGACGATCGCCTCGACGCTCCAGTACCGGTACCGGTCGGCGACGTTGCGCCGGTCGCCGTGCTCGAGCAGCTCCGGGTCGTAGCGCGCATCGTCGGGCCACGCCTCGCGACCGCCCGGCCACGGAGGCACCCCGACCTCGGACTCCTCCACCGGTTCAAGGTAGCCCGAGCAACCGTCGTTCACTGCTCGACGCGCAGCCCCGCGGCGAGCTCGGCGAACACGGCCCCGGCGTCGTCGTGCCGCGCGAGGCCCGCGGCCTGACCGACCCACAGCGACTGCAGCTCGCCCACGCCCCGCGGTCCCGCCTCGGCGCGGAACCGTCCCGTGAGCCAGTTCTGCGCGGGGAACGGGGCGATCGCGGCCGGGTCCGCCTGCGCGGCCGCCTCGATCGCACGCACCGCGCGGTTCGGCACGCCGCGCGACAGCCGACCGCTCATCGCGCGCGTGAGCACCGTGCCGTGCGCGGGCGACGCCGCGATCGCGGCCCGGTGCGCGTCGTTCGCGGCGGACTGGCGCGTCGCGAGGAACGCGGTCCCCACGACGACGCCGTGCGCCCCGAGCGCGCGCGCCGCAGCCACCCCGCGCCGGTCCGCGACCCCGCCCGCCGCGAGCACCGGGACGCGCACCGCGTCGACGACCTGCGGGACGAGCGCGAACGTCCCGACGAGCGCGTCGTCGGCCCGGTGCAGGAAGGACACGCGGTGCCCCGCGGCCTCGGCCCCCGACGCGACGACCGCGTCGACCCCGCCGTCCGCGAGCGCGCGCGCCTCGTCGACGGTCGTCGCCGTGCCGATCACGCGCGTGCCGCGCTCGTGCGCCGTCTCGACGACCCACCGCGGCGGCACGCCGTACACGACGCTCAGCACCGCCGGTCGCGCGTCGAGCGCCGCGTGCAGCTGCTCGTCGACGTCCGGCAGGTACCGCGGCGGGTCGGCGGGTCGCGCGACCCCGAGCTCCGCGAAGAACGGCGCCGTCGCCGCGCGCGCCGCCGTGAGGTCGACGTCGCCCGGACGGACCTCGTCGCCCGTCTCGAGCCACAGGTTGAGCGCGAACGGGCGGTCGGTCGCGGCGCGCAGCTCCGCCGCGGTGCGCGCGATGCGCTCCGCGTCGTATCCGTACAGCCCGTAGGAGCCGAGACCGCCGAGCCGGCTCACCGCCGCCGTCAGCGCGACCGACGACAGCCCGCCGAACGGGCCGAGCACGATCGGCACGTCGATCCCCAGCAACGTCTCCAGGCGGCCGGTCATCGCGTCTCCTCCGTCTCTCGTGCCGGCCCTCGCGCCGGCCCTCGTGCCGGCGTCGGGCTGCTCATGGTCCTGCTCGTGACCCGCTGCCGCAGGTGTGCGACGCACAGGTCGGGTGCCACCAGCGGGTCGAGCGCCGTCGCCGCGACGGGCGCGTCCCACGCCGCGAGCGCGCCCTGCAGCATCCCGAGGTGCGCGGCGCACACCACGTCGCGGTGCCGCCGCGCGAGGTCGCCGAACGGGCAGCGGCGCAGGTGCAGCAGGCTCTCGGCGCGGTCGGGCGTGAGGCTCGGCGTCGGGTGCGGCGTGGCCCGGCCCGCCGCTTCGTGGTCCGACGAGCCGTGGTCCGACGAGCGTCCCGCGGCCGGTCGGGCGGGGGCGGGGTCCGGGACGCCCTGTGGCGGCTGTGGCGGCTCCGTCGGCTCGGGCGGCTCCGTCGGCTCGGGTGCGAAGCCCAGCTCGTCGAGCACGAGCGTCAGGTGCGCCGTGGCGGCCTCCGCCGTGAGGGACGCTGCCGTGGCGGCCAGCGCGGGCGGTGCGGGCAGCCCCCGGCCCGCGGCCCGGCCCGCCGCGAGCGCGCGCGGCGTCGCGTCCGGGTCGCCCGCGAGCGCGACCGTGAGCGCCTCGGCGAGCAGCCGGTACGACGAGAGCGTGCCGCGCGTCGTGGTGCGCGCCGCTGCCCGCGCCCGGTAGCGCAGCGCCGGTCGTCCGCGCGCCACCGACCGCCGGCCGGCTCCGGTCGACGAGCCGGCGGGCGTCGGGCCGGGCGCCGACGACGTGACCCGTTCGACGGCACCCGCACGCTCGAGCGCGTCGAGGTGCAGCCGCACGGTGTTGGGGTGCACGTCGAGGCGACGAGCGAGGTCCGCGACCGTGAGCGACGACGACGCCCGCAGCGCGCTGAGCACCGCGGCCCGTCGGCCCGTGAGCGGGGGCGCGTGCTCGTCGGGCACCGCGGGCTCGTCGGGAACCGCACGTCCGTCGGGCACCGTGGGCTCGTCGTGAAGCACGCACGCGTCGGCGACCACGGGCTCGTCGACCCCTCAGGCCTCGGGCTGGGGCGGCAGGCCCGCGACGAGCGGCGTGTCCGCGCCGACGACCCCGAGCCGCGCGGCGCCGCCTGGCGAACCGAGGGGCGCGTCCCGGCCGGGCAGCGTCTCGGTGAAGAACTCGGCGTTGTCGGCGAGGTACGGCTGCAGCGTGTCGGGCAGGTCGTCCTCGTAGTAGATCGCCTCGACCGGGCACACGGGTTCGCACGCACCGCAGTCGACGCACTCGTCGGGATGGATGTAGAGGCTGCGTTCGCCCTCGTAGATGCAGTCGACCGGGCACTCCTCCACGCAGGCACGGTCCTTGACGTCGACACAGGGCTTGCCGATCACGTACGTCACGGGCGGATTTTATCCAGCATCGGATGGAGAAAGTCGAGACCTGTCCACCAGACGGTCGTCGGACCGCCCGTCGAGCGCTCCCAGCCCGTTGTCAGCCCGCGCCCGTAGTCTGGCCCCCATGCTCACGACGACCGCGCTCGCGGCCGCTCTCGCCCCCGTCCACGCCGCTGTCCATGCCGCTGTCCAGACTGCTGTCCAGACTGCGGCGCACTCCGGCACCCACGCAGCCACCGGTCCCGTCGCCACGCTCGGGCCGAGCTTCCTCGACCCCGACCACCTCATCCAGTCCTTCGGGACGTGGGCGCTGCTCGGGGTCGTCGTCGTCGTGTTCATCGAGACCGGGCTGCTGTTCCCGATCCTGCCGGGCGACTCGCTGCTGTTCACCGCGGGCGCGCTCGTCGCGCAGGAGACGCTGCACTTCCCGCTGTGGCTGCTGTGCCTGCTGGTGTTCCTCGCCGCGTTCCTCGGGGACCAGACCGCGTTCCTCATCGGCCGCACGCTCGGACCCAAGGTCTTCAGCAAGCCCGACTCGAAGATCTTCAAGCAGTCGTACATCGACCAGACGTACGCGTACTTCGACCGGTACGGCGGGCGGACCATCATCGTCGCGAGGTTCGTGCCGATCGTGCGGACCTACGCACCCGTCGCCGCGGGCGTCGGGAAGATGAGCTACCGGCACTTCGTGTCGTTCAACGTCATCGGGGCGCTGCTGTGGGGCGTGGGCGTGACGCTGCTCGGCTACGCGCTCGGCAACGTCGGGTTCGTCAAGGACAACATCGAGGTGCTGCTCGTCGTCATCGTGCTCGTCTCCGTGCTGCCGATGGCGTGGGAGGTCTGGCGCGCGCGGCGTCGGCCCTCCGCCGAGACCGACGAGACCGCGGGTGCCGCGGACACGAGCCCCGAGGCCGGGGCGGGAGGGACGTCGCTGTGACCCGCGAGATCCGGTCCTGGCTGTCCGACATGGACGGCGTGCTCGTGCACGAGGGGATCGCCGTGCCCGGCGCCGCCGAGTTCGTGCGCGCGCTGCGCGACGCCGGACGGCCGTTCCTGGTGCTCACCAACAACTCGATCTTCACGCCGCGGGACCTGCGCGCGCGGCTCGCCGGGTCCGGCATCGACCTGCCCGAGGACGCGATCTGGACGTCCGCGCTCGCGACCGCCCAGTTCCTCGTCGACCAGATGCCCACGGGCTCCGCGTACGTCATCGGCGAGGCCGGGCTGACCACCGCGCTGTACGAGGCCGGCTACACGCTCACCGCGGCCGAGCCGGACTTCGTCGTGCTCGGCGAGACGCGCACGTACTCGTTCGAGGCCATCACCAAGGCCATCCGCCTCATCCAGGGCGGCGCGCGCTTCATCTGCACCAACCCCGACGTGACCGGGCCGTCCGTCGACGGCGACCTGCCCGCGACCGGGGCCGTCGCCGCGATGATCCAGGCCGCGACGGGTCGGCAGCCGTACTTCGTCGGCAAGCCGAACCCCATGATGATCCGCTCCGCCCTGAACCGGATCGACGCGCACTCCGAGTACACCGCGATGGTCGGCGACCGCATGGACACCGACGTCGTCGCGGGCATCGAGGCCGGGCTGCGCACGTTCCTCGTGCTCACGGGGTCGACGCGCGCCGAGGACGTCGAGCGGTTCCCGTTCCGACCGTCGGAGATCCTCGCGTCGGTCGCCGACCTCGTCACGCGCGTCTGAGCGACCGTCCGAGCGCGGCGTCCGGGGCCGCTGGAGGTCGGCCGGGACCAAGGTCCTAGCCCGGTCGGCGGGTCACGTGGGGATCCTTCGGCCATGAGCCGTCCCGCGTCGCCCACCGCACCGCGTCCGACGAGCGATCGTCCGACGACCCCGCGCAGCACCGCCGGCACGACCCGCGCACCCGGCAGCCGACGACGCCGCGGACCCGGGTGGGTGCCGAACGAGCACGGTGCGTGGGCGATGCTCGTCGTGCCGGTGGTCGTCGGCGGCGTCCTGACGGGCGTCACGTGGCGCACCGCGCTCCTGCTCGTCGCGTGGCTCGTCGCGTACCTCGCGTTCCACGCGACAGCGCTGTGGCTGCGGGCATCCCGGCGCGCCCGGTACTGGCCGCCCGTGCGGGCGTACGGGGTCGCGGTCGTCGTGCTCGGGATCGGGCTCGTGGCCAGCGCGCCCGGGCTCCTGCGGTGGGCGCCCGCGTTCGTCGCGCTGCTCGCGACGAGCCTCGCGTGCTCGGCCCGGCGCGCCGACCGGTCGTGGCTCAACGACGGGGTGACCGTCGGCGCCGCGATGCTCATGACGTTGGTCGCGGCGGGGCTGGGGAGCGGCGGTTCGCCGGGCGCGGGGCGGCTCGGCGGGACGTGGGTCCCGCCCGGCGCGTCCGACCCCGCGGCGTGGGCCGCGACGGGTGTGCTCGCGGCCTACTTCTTCGGCACCGTGCCCTACGTCAAGACGCTGCTGCGGGCGCGCGGCGAGCGCACCGTGCTCGCCGTGTCGATCGGGTACCACGCGGCGCTCGTGGTGCTCGCGGGCGGTGCCGTCGCGATCGTCGCGGCACGCGGGGCATCGCGCGGCTCGGTCGTGTGCGCGGCACTGCTCGTCGTCGTCGCGATCGGCCTGCTGGCCCGCGCCGTGCTCGTGCCACGACGTCGGCCCTGGCCCACCGCGAAGGCGATCGGGTTCGGCGAGATCGCCGCGACGATCGTCGTGACGGCGGTCGCGTTCACCGCACCCGCGCTCGTCGCGCTCCCCGCGGGCTGACGGGGCTCACGCTCGGGTCCACCGGTCACGTCGCGGGCTGACGAGCGTCGCGCTCGGTCTCCGGTCGCGACGGGGCCCGGCGCCGTCCGGTCTCAGAACTGGACGGTCGGCGCCTGGCGGATCTGCGGGTCCTCGACCTCGAAGTACTCGGCACGCTCGAAGTGGAACATCCCGGCGATGACGTTCGTCGGGAACGTCTCGACCTTGGTGTTGTTGCTGCGCACGTTCGCGTTGTAGAAGCGCCGCGCCGCCGCGATGCGGTCCTCGGTCGTCGACAGCTCGTTCTGGAGCTGCTGGAAGTTCTCGCTCGCGCGCAGGACCGGGTAGTTCTCGGCGACCGCGAACAGCCGACCCAGCGCCTGGGTCAGCGCGTTCTCCTGCGCGGCCTGCTCGGCCACCGACGCACCCGAGCCGGCGGCGGCTGCCCGTGCCCGCGTCACCTCGTCGAACACCGCGCGCTCGTGCGCGGCGTAGCCCTTGACGGTCTCGACGAGGTTCGGGATCAGGTCGTGCCGCCGGTGCAGCTCGACATCGATCTGCCGCCACGACTCCTGCACGAGGTTCCGCAGCCGGACGAGGCCGTTGTACTGGGCCACGGCCCACAGCAGGACGATCACGACGAGCGCGACCACGACGATCGCGACGATGGCACCAGGTTGCACGGCTGCTCCTCAGGGTCGATCGAAAGCCTAGCGGGCGAGCGGGTCGTGCCCGTGGTCGAGCCACACGTGCCGCGGGATCGCGTCGGCGATCGCGGTCAGCAGGGCCACGCGCGCGTCGAGCACGGTCAGGTCGGTGCGCCCGGGCTGCCAGGTCAGGATCGTCGTGCCCTCGATGCGCCACGCGACCTTCGGCTCGCGCAGCAACCGCTCGACGAGGCGCGGGTGCAGGATCGCGTGGCCCACCGCGAGGTCCGTCGCGCGCACCGAGTACCGCTTGTTGAAGTCGTCGGACTCGACGTCGAGGTCGACCTTGCCGAACGCGGTCGCGAGGCGTGAGCCGAGCGACTCGGGCATGACCTGCAGGTCCGGCAGGAAGCCGGGGAGCGTGAGCGCCACGACGTGGAACGTGTGCGTCGTCGTCGATCGCGATCCGTCGATGTCCGTGCTCGACGTCTCGTACGAGTACACGAACGAGCACAGCTCACGGCCCTGGAACCGCCCGCCGACGACGTCGGTGACGCGGCGGCGGTCTCCCGTGCCGAACGGCAGCCCCCGGAACCGCGTGATCAGCGACCGGTCCGCGGGGAGCCGCCGCCAGCCCCGCGGTGCGAGCCACGCGTCGAGCGCCGCACGGTGCCGGCGCTGCGAGACGACCGACCACACGACGAGCAGCAGCATCAGGGCGCCGCCGATCCCCAGGATCCACAGCGGGCTGAACATCGCCAGGTCGTTACGCACGCCGTGCTCCCGTCTGCGCGTCCTGCCAGACGTGGCGCGGCACCCGGGAGACGACGGCCTCGAGCAGCCGCAGGTGCCCGTCGACCACGGCCGTCTGCGGTCCGACGAGGTCCCACGTGCGGATCCACCCACGCTCGACGATCCACGGCCGCCCGATCAGGTCGGGCTGGAGGAGCCGCTGCGCGAGGCGCGCGTGGAGCACGTCGTGCGCGGTGCGCGGGTGGTCCGCCTCGACGAAGTACGTGCCGTTGAAGTCCGCCGACTCGATGAGGTGGTCGACCGCACCGAGGCGTTTGCGTGCCGCGGCGAGCGCGTCCTCGGGCCCGACCGCGAGGCGTGGGAGGACGGCCGGGAGGCGTACCGCCGTGATCGCGATGTCGGCGTAGTTCTTGACGAGGCTGGCCAGCGCCTGCCCCGTGACGTAGCGGTAGACGAACGAGACCGTCTCGAGCTCCACGGTCCGGCCCGCGTCCGCGTCCGCCGCCCCGGGCAGCTCGACGAGCACCGCGCGGCGTCGACGCAGGACGTCGACCGCCATGTCCCCGAGCGGGCGGCCGGGCACACCGACGAAGGGGTCGCCGGACCAGCCCGCCAGGAGCGAGTCGTCGCGTGCGGCGTACGACCAGCCGTGCTCGGCCGCCCACCGCTGCGCCTCGCGCGACAGCGCATCGCGCTGCCGCGCCGCCCCCGTGAACAGCGCGTAGCACGCGGCCGCCATGCTCACCCAGAACAGCAGGCCGAGCAACGAGTCCACCTGGCTGGCCGGGTCGACGACCGTCCCGCCCCAGAACGTGAGCACCATCCCGACCAGCCCGCCGAGCGTGAGTCGCTTCGGGTGCCGCCTCGCCGCGGCGAGGACCCCCTGTACCCCCTGCATGCGCGTGTCAGGCCAGGCCGAGGTCGGTCAGGTCGAAGAGGAAGTGGTACGGGACGCCGAGCGCCTCGATGGCCTCGCGGGCGCCGGTCCCCCGGTCGACGATCACCGCGACACCCGCGACCTCGCCGCCCGCCTCACGCACCGCCTCGACCGCGGTGATCGCGGAACCACCCGTGGTGGAGGTGTCCTCCAGCACGACCACCCGGCGCCCCGCGATGTCCGGCCCCTCGATGCGGCGCTGCAGGCCGTGCGCCTTGCCCTCCTTGCGGACGACGAACGCGTCGACGTCCTGGCCCCGGCTCGCCGCGGCGTGCAGCACGGACGTCGCGACCGGGTCGGCGCCGAGCGTCAGGCCGCCGACCGCGTCGACCTCGGCCGTGCCCAGCCCGACCTCCTCGAGCTTGTCGAGCATGAGGTGGCCGATGAGCGGCGCGGCACGGTGGTGCAGCGTCACGCGGCGCAGGTCCACGTAGTAGTCGGCCTCACGGCCCGACGAGAGCGTGACCTTGCCGTGCACGACGGCGAGGTCCGTGATGAGCGCGAGGAGCTGGTCCCGAGGGCTGGCGGCGAGGGTGGCGTCGGTCACGCGGGAAGGCTACCGCCCGCCGTCGAGGCTCAGGGGGCGTCGTCCACAGGTCCGGCGTCACCCGTCGACTCGAGGGCCTTGCGGTAGCGACCGACCGCACGGATGACGCTGCGCGGCGCGAGCCGCGCGGCCGCCGCCACCGTGCGGTACCGCAGGCTCGGCGTCGAGATCACCGCACCGCGGCGCACGTCCGCGAGCGCGGTGGCCACCACGTCCTCGGCGTTGAGCCAGGCGAGCTGCGGGTACGCCGACACGTCGATGCGGCCGCGCTCGTGGAACTCGGTGTGCACGAACCCCGGGCACAGCGCCGTCGCGGTGACCCCCGTGCCCTTGAGCTCCACCGCGAGCCCCTCGGTGAACGTGCGTACCCACGCCTTGTGCGCCGAGTACGTGCCCGACGCGAGCAGCGCCGCGATCGACGCGACGTTGAGGATCGCACCGCGGCCTCGTCGGACCATCGCCTCCGCAGCCGCGTGGGACAGCACCATGGGCGCGCGCACCATGAGATCGAGCGCGGCCTCCTCGCGCGCCAGGTCCCGCCCGACGAAGTGCTGGTTGAGCCCGAGGCCCGCGTTGTTGACGAGGAGCCCGACCGGCCGCTCGTCGTCGCGCAGCCGCTGCGCCACGCGCTCGACCTGCGCGCGGTCGGTCAGGTCCGCCGCCAGCACCTCCGCGCGGACCCCGGCCCCCGCCTCGAGCTGCGCCGCGAGCCGGGTCAGGCGCTCCTCGTCGCGCGCGACGAGGACGACGTCGTGCTTGGCCGTGGCCAGCTGCCACGCGAACTCGAGTCCGAGGCCGGCCGACGCGCCGGTGACGAGTGCGATTCCCACGCGCCCACCCTAGGCACGCCCCCGCCCCCGAGCCCCCCGACCCGCCCCACAACCCCGCACCCACCCCCCGCCCCACTACCCCCACCCACCAGCACCGGCCCCACTGCCCCCACCAGCACCACCCCCCTGACCCCACCCAGCACCTGCCGCCCTGATGCCACGCGAGTTCGTCGGCGCCGTACGAGTTCGTCGACGATCGGCAACGAACTCACACATCTCCCACGAACCCACGCCAGCGAGCCCGACGACGTCGCGGCGCCGGGCGCTGGTGCGCGCAGGGCGGCGCGGTGCGGGGTGCGGGGTGACCTCAGCGCAGGCACCAGCTCGCCGCAGCCCGTGAGTTCGTCGGAGACGGATGAGTTCGTCAACGATCGGCAACGAACTCACACATCTCCCACGAGCCCACGCCAGCGAGCCCGACGACGTCGCGGCGGCCGCAGGCCGGGGCGGGACGGGCGGAGCGCGGGCACGGCGGGGCCAGTGCGGGGCGAGCGAAGGGCATGCACGAGCCACCGGAGCCCGGCCCGAGGCGAGCAAGGATCACGCACGAGCTCACCGCCCCCCGGCACGGTGCGGGCGAAGATCAGCCATGAGCTCGCCGGAGCCCGTGAGTTCGTCGGAGACGGACGAGTTCGTCAACGATCGGCAACGAACTCATACATCTCCCACGAACCCACACACAGCAACGCGGGTGCAGTCGCTGAGCCGGGGCGGGGCTGGCGCGGGGCTGGCGCGGGGCGGGGTCGGAGCTGGCGCGGGGCGAGCACCGGCTCGCCGCAGCGACTGAGCTCGCCGCAGCGCCTGAGCTCGCCGCAGCGCCTGGGTTCGTCGGAGGTGGATGAGTTCGTCGGCGACCGGCGACGAACTCATCCATCTGTGACTAACCCACGGCGGAGGGGCGTCGACGTGGACGGAGCCGGGCGGGGCTTGGGCGGGGTGGGGTGTGGATGGGGGGATGGGGGTGTGGGTCGGGGCTCGTAGGGTGGGCGCGTGAACCTGGACGACGAGCTGGCGGGCGGGGCGTGGCCCGACGAGCCGCCGTACGACCCGTTCTACGACGACGCCCCGCCGGACCTCGGTCCGGCCGACCTCGGTCCCGCTGACCTCGGCCAGGACCCGTGGGCGCACGGGGTGCCGCACGACGCGGGGTCCGGCGAGCTGGCGGCTGCCGTCGCCGCGGGCGCCGGGAGCCGGCGGGCACGATCGTCGGACCCGGCGCGGGCGGGCGCCGGGAGCCGGCGGGCACGATCGTCGGACCCGGCGCGGGCGGGCGCTGGGAGCCGGCGGGCACGCTCGTCGGACACGGTGCGGGCGGGCGCCGCGGGCCGACGGGGGCGGCCGGACGGGGCGTCGGGTGACATCGGGGGCGGCGGTGGACGGGGACGGGCGTCGGGCGCGGTGCGGGCGGCCGCGGGCACGGTGCGGGCGGCCGCGGGCGCGGACGGGACGCCGCTCGAGGTGCTGCGCCGCGTGTGGGGGTACGACGAGTTCCGCGGCGACCAGGCGGAGATCATCGACACGGTCGTCGGCGGCGGGGACGCGCTCGTGCTCATGCCGACCGGTGGCGGCAAGTCGCTGTGCTACCAGGTGCCGGCGCTCGTGCGGGAGGGCACAGGGGTCGTCGTCTCGCCGCTGATCGCGCTCATGCAGGACCAGGTGGACGCGCTGTCCGCGCTGGGCGTGCGGGCCGGGTTCCTCAACTCGACACAGCAGGGCTGGCAGCGTCGCGAGGTCGAGGAGGCGTACCTCGCGGGCGAGCTCGACCTGCTGTACCTGGCGCCCGAGCGGCTCAACGTGCCGGAGACGATCGACCTGCTCGACCGGGGGACGGTCGCGCTGTTCGCGATCGACGAGGCGCACTGCGTGTCGCAGTGGGGGCACGACTTCCGTCCGGACTACCTGCGGCTGTCGATGCTGCACGAGCGGTGGCCGGACGTGCCGCGCATCGCGCTCACCGCGACGGCGACCAAGGTCACGCACGGTGAGATCGCGCAGCGCCTGCAGCTCGAGGACGCGCGGCACTTCGTCGCGAGCTTCGACCGGCCGAACATCCAGTACCGGATCGTCGGCAAGGACAACCCGCGCGCCCAGCTCCTCGACCTGCTGCGGACCGAGCACGCGGGCGACGCGGGGATCGTCTACTGCCTGTCGCGTGCGTCGGTCGAGCAGACCGCGGAGCACCTCGTCGCGAACGGGGTCGCCGCGCTGCCGTACCACGCGGGTCTCGACCGCGAGGTGCGCGCACACAACCAGGCGCGGTTCCTGCGCGAGGACGGGCTCGTGATGGTCGCGACGATCGCGTTCGGCATGGGGATCGACAAGCCGGACGTGCGGTTCGTCGCGCACCTGGACCTGCCGAAGTCCGTCGAGGGCTATTACCAGGAGACGGGCCGCGCCGGACGTGACGGGCTGCCGTCGACGGCGTGGATGGCGTACGGGCTCGCGGACGTCGTGCAGCAGCGGCGGCTCATCGACACCTCCGAGGGCGACGCGGCGCACCGTCGTCGCCTCACGCAGCACCTCGACGCGATGCTCGCGCTGTGCGAGAGCGCGACGTGCCGACGGGTCCAGCTCCTCAACTACTTCGGCCAGTCCGCCGAGCCGTGCGGGAACTGCGACACGTGCCTGGCTCCGCCGTCGACGTGGGACGGGACGGTCGCGGCCCAGAAGCTGCTCTCGACGATCGTGCGCATGGCGCAGCGCGGGCAGCGATACGGCGTCGGGCACGTGGTCGACGTGCTGCGCGGCAAGACGACCCCGCGCGTGACCCAGCTGGGCCACGGCGCGCTGTCGACGTTCGGCATCGGTGCGGACCTGTCCGACGCGGAGTGGCGCGGCGTGGTCCGCCAGCTCATCGCGGCCGAGCTGCTCGCGGTCGACGCCGAGGGGTACGGCACGCTCCAGCTCGTCGAGGCGTCCGGTGAGGTGCTGCGCGGCGAGCGCACGGTCCTCATGCGGCGCGAGCCCGAGCGGACCCGGCGGCGCTCGTCGGGTTCGTCGGGCTCGTCGGACGGGTCCCGGTCGTCGTCGAAGGCCGCGGCGGACCTGTCCGGTGACGAGCTCGAGCTGTTCGAGCGGCTGCGCGCGTGGCGCGCGGGCGCCGCGAAGGAGCAGGGCGTGCCCGCGTATGTCGTGTTCCACGACGCCACGCTGCGCGACATCGTCCTGCGGCGGCCGACGAGCCTCGACGAGCTCGGGACGGTCGGCGGCGTGGGCGCCACCAAGCTCGAGCGCTACGGCGACGGCGTGCTCACGACGCTCGCGGGCTGACCGCCGCGGCACGGCGCGCGCCCGTCCGACCCGCGCATGACGCGGCGGAGGTCCTGACCGACCGCGTGAATCCATTAGGGCACGAATCTGGGAGACCGGTTTCCCCCATATGGTGCCAGCATCGTGGAAACCGGTATCCCGTGAGGTGGGCTCGCACCCGCTGACGACCCGCACCATGCACCGAGCGGGTCCAGCCCGCACGATCTCGCGGACGCAGCGCACGACGCGGACACCGGCACCACAACCCTGGGCCGGTCCGAGCGGCCGGCCCTCGTCCGGAAGATGAGGCGACGATGAGACAGTCCGCTGCACGACGACTACTCGCGGCAGGCGCCGCGGTGTCCCTGACGACAGCGATCGGCGTGACCGCGCTGACCACGTCCGCCGCGCAGGCCGCGACGGGTGGCGTCACGGGCTACGCGACGCAGAACGGCGGGACGACGGGCGGCGCCGGCGGTGCCGTCGTCCGCGCGACGACGGGCACGGCGATCCACCAGGCGCTGTGCACCCGCGCCTCGTCCAGCACGCCGCTGATCATCCAGGTCGAGGGCACGATCAACCACGGCAACACCAGCAAGGTCTCCGGCTCGAGCTGCAACACGGCGGCCGACAAGATCGAGCTCAAGGGCATCAGCAACGTCACGATCGTCGGCGTCGGCAACGGCGCGACGTTCGACCAGCTCGGCATCCACATCCGGGACGCGAGCAACATCGTCATCCAGAACGTCACGGTCAAGAACGTCAAGAAGTCGGGCTCCCCGACCTCCAACGGCGGTGATGCGATCGGCATGGAGAGCTCGGTGCGCAACGTCTGGGTCGACCACGTGACGCTCGAGGCGTCGGGCGGCGAGTCGGACGGCTTCGACGGCCTGTTCGACATGAAGGACGACACCCGCTACGTCACGCTGTCCTACAGCGTGCTGCGCAACTCCGGACGCGGCGGGCTGATCGGCTCGAGCGAGAGCGACACGGGCAACGGCTTCGTCACGTTCCACCACAACAAGTACGAGAACATCGACTCGCGCACCCCGCTGCTGCGCGGCGGCGTCGCCCACATCTACAACAACTGGTACTACCGGCTGAACAAGTCGGGCATCAACTCGCGCGCCGGGGCGAAGGCGAAGGTCGAGAACAACTACTTCGAGGACTCCCAGGACGTGCTCGGCACGTTCTACACGGACGCTGCGGGCACGTGGCAGGCGAGCGGGAACATCCTCGACAACGTGAAGTGGTCGAGCCCGAGCAGCGACACGAACCCGGCCGGGCCCTCGATGACGTCGACGACGAGCGTGTCGGTCCCGTACTCGTACACGCTCAACGACGCGAGCTGCGTGCCGGACATCGTGAGCCGCACGGCCGGCGCGGGCAAGGGCCTGCAGGTCTCGGACGGCTCGTGCAACCCCGTCACGCCGAGCCCGACGACGCAGCCCACGAGCGGTCCCACGTCCAGCCCGACGAGCGAGCCGACGAGCGCGCCGACCGGGGCGCCGAGCGGGACCAACCTGAGCCTCGGCGCCGGGGCCGACGGGTCGAGCAAGGCGAGCGGCACCAGCTACGGCAACGTCGTCGACGGTTCGACGAGCACCTACTGGTCGCCGTCCGGCACGACGGGCTCGATCTCGGTGAAGTGGTCGAGCCCGACGACGATCTCGTCGGTCGTCGTCGTGGAGGCCCCCGGCGCGACGGGACGGATCGGCACGTGGCGCGTGCTCGACGCGGGCACGGGTGCGGTCCTCGCGACCGGGACCGGTGCTCGCACGATCACGTTCGCCCCGACCACGCTCAAGAAGGTCACGCTCGAGATCACGAGCGCGAACGGGACGCCGCAGGTCGCCGAGCTGCAGACCTACGCGGGGACCGGTCCGACGAGCGAGCCGACCTCCACCCCGACGAGCGGGCCCACGTCCGAGCCCACGAGCGGGCCCACGGGCGGCCCGACCCCGGGCAGCGGCACCATCTACGTCGCCCCGAGCGGCAGCGCGAGCGCACCCGGGACGCTGAGCAGCCCGACCACGCTCGAGTCGGCCATCGCCAAGGTCGCGTCGGGCGGTGAGATCTTCCTGCGCGGCGGCACGTACTCGCTGTCGCAGACAGTCGTCGTCGAGCCCGGCAACGACGGCAGGTCGAACGACCGCACGCTGCTGTCCGCGTACCCGGGCGAGACGCCGGTGCTCGACTTCTCCGCCCAGAGCGAGGCACCCACCAACCGCGGCCTGTCGCTCAACGCGGACTACTGGCACGTGTACGGGATCGTCGTGCAGCACGCGGGCGACAACGGCATCTCGGTCGGCGGCAGCAACAACGTCATCGAGCGCGTCGTGACGCGGAACAACCGCGACACGGGTCTGCAGATCTCGCGCATCGCGTCCGACACCCCGAAGGCCGACTGGCCGTCGAACAACCTCGTCGTGAGCAGCGAGTCGCACGACAACGCCGACTCGGACGGTGAGGACGCCGACGGGTTCGCCGCGAAGCTGACGGTCGGGACGGGCAACGTCTTCCGGGACACCGTGTCGCACCACAACATCGACGACGGCTGGGACCTGTACACGAAGTCCGACACCGGGGCGATCGGTCCGGTCACGATCGAGCACTCGCTGGCGTTCCACAACGGCACGCTCAGCAACGGCGGGCAGGCCGGCGCGGGCGACCGCAACGGCTTCAAGCTCGGCGGCGAGGACATCAAGGTCGACCACGTCGTGAAGAACAGCTACGCGGTCGACAACGGGAAGCACGGCTTCACGTTCAACAGCAACCCGGGCTCGCTGACCATCACGGGCAACGTGAGCATCGGCAACGAGGAGCGGAACTTCAACTTCGACGGCGGCACGTCGGTGTTCAGCCGGAACGTGTCGTGCGACAGCGGGTCGAAGGACCGCATCGTCGGGACCGACAAGGGCGACAACGCGTTCTGGTCCGGCTCGAACAGCGCCGCGTGCTCGTCGTACTCCGGCGCGCTCGCCTGGTCGTTCGCGGCCGACGGCACGCTGCGGGTCACGTTCGGCGGCACGAGCCCGGACCCGGAGCCGACGAGCACGCCGACGACGACCCCGACGACCGGTCCGACGACGGGTCCGACGACCAACCCGACCACGCCGCCCTCGGCCGGCTGCACGGCCAAGGTCACCGAGGTCAACTCGTGGGGCGGCGGCTACCAGGCGACCGTGACGGTCACCAACGGCTCCGGTGCGATCTCGGGCTGGACCACGTCGCTCGGGATCTCGAGCAGCGCCGCCGTGCAGGGCTGGTCGGGCACGTTCGCCCAGTCCGGGACGACGCTGACGGTGTCCAACGCGCCGTGGAACGGGTCGCTCGGCGCGGGGGCGAGCACCTCGTACGGCTGGGTCGGCTCGGGCTCCGCGCCGACCGCGTCCACACCCGTGAGCTGCTCGGCGGTCTGACGCCACGCTCGTCGGACGCACGACGCGGACGCACGAACCGGACGCCCGGTCGGGAACCTCCCGGCCGGGCGTCCGCACGCCCGCCGACGCGCGTCGGCCGCCTCCCCGAGCTGCGGGCAGAAACGTTTCGGCCCGTTGTCCCGACGATCGTCGGATCCCAGCCTGGAACGACACCGCCCAGCCGGTGTCCCGACCATGCGGCGAGGACGCCGCGCACTCGAACGAGGGTGATCCGAACATGCAACGGCACCGCACCATCCTCCGCACCGGGCGTGGCCTCGCCGCGCTCGTCGCCGGAGTCGTGGCCCTGGCCCTGGTCCCGAGCGCCGCGCAGGCGCACGGCGGCCTCACCGACCCGCCCACGCGCACCTGGGTCTGCTACCAGGACGGTCTCGCCGGAGGCGCGGCCGTCGGCGAGGCGGGCAACATCAAGCCCCGCAACCCCGCGTGCGTCAACGCGTTCGAGAACGAGGGCAACTACTCGTTCTACAACTGGTACGGCAACCTGCTCGGCACCATCGCGGGGCGTCACGAGACCATCCCCGACGGCAAGCTCTGCGGTCCCGACGCGCGTTTCGCCTCCTACAACACGCCGTCGTCCTCGTGGCCGACGACGAGCGTGTCGCCCGGTCAGGAGATGACCTTCACGTACGCCGCCGTCGCGCGGCACCCCGGCTACTTCACGACCTGGATCACCAAGGACGGCTGGAACCAGGACGAGCCGATCGGCTGGGACGACCTCGAGCCCGCACCGTTCGACCGCGTGCTCAACCCGCCGCTGCGTGAGGGCGGCGTCGCGGGGCCGGAGTACTACTGGGACGTGACGCTGCCGACCGGCAAGAGCGGCAAGCACGTGCTGTTCAACATCTGGGAGCGCACCGACAGCCCGGAGTCGTTCTACAACTGCGTGGACGTCGACTTCGGGGGCGGCTCGTCGACCCCGTCGCCGACCGCGACCCCCACGCCCACCCCGACGCCGACCGTGACGCCCACGCCCACCCCGACGCCGTCCCCCTCGACGACGCCCACCTCGTCTCCGACGTACCCGAACACGAGCCCGTCGCCGACCTTCACCCCGACGAGCACGCCGACGATGCCACCGATGAACGACGGTCAGTGCGAGATCGAGGTCGACGCGTCGAACGCGTGGCCCGGCGGGTTCCAGGGTTCCGTGACGGTGTTCAACGCGACGATGCAGCCCGTCAACGGCTGGACCGTGACCTGGACGTTCGGCGGCAGCGAGACCGTGCAGCAGGCGTGGAGCGCGGCCGTCACGCAGTCCGGAGCGGTGGTCACCGCGAAGAACCTCGACTGGAACTCGACGATCGGGCACCACAACGCCGTGACGTTCGGCTTCATCGGCGCCGGCACGCCCAGCCAGGTGCAGTCCGCCACCCTCAACGGTGAGAGCTGCATCGTCCGCTGACCGACGACGCTGACCGGCCCGGCTGAGCCCCGCTCACCGGGCCGGTCAGCGCGGGCGGAACCGGTCCAGGTCCGCCGCGATCCGTGCGACGTCGTCGGCGGGGAGACCGGCCGCCTGCGCGTGCTCGGGCCACCGGGACACCGCCCCCAGCACCTCGCGCACGACCCGCCGGTAGCCGGGGACGTCGTTGCGGTCCCCGACGGCGTGCAGATCGGCGAGCGTGATGTCCTCGGTCTTCCCGTTGACGAGCATCTGGTGACGCTGGGTCCACCGGCCGCTGCTGCTGTGCGCGTACGTGACGTCGTACGCCGGCGCGAGCTCCCACCGACCGCCGTACGGCAGCCGGAACGACAGGTTCTTCGTGTGGTCGTCGCGGTTGACCGCCGCGACGTTGAAGACCATCCGGCGGTACGCCTGCACCAGCGCCTCACCGTCGAGGCCGAGCTCGCGCACCGCGTCGAAGTACTGGTCGTAGGAGTGCGCGCCCGGCTGGTTGAAGTCCAGGTGCGCGAGCGCGCACAACGTCACGACGTGGTGACGTTCCCCCCGCGGGCCGCGGTCGAACCGACGGGTGAGGAAGTGCGCTCGCGGACCTTCCGGCAGCAGCTCGCAGTGCTCCATCGTCAGGTCGGCGTCGCGCGCCATCAGGAAGTACGCGAGCTCGATGCGTCCGTACGGGCTCGTCGCACCCAGGTCCGAACCGTGGCCGTCGAGTCCGACGCTGCTCACTCCGTCGAGCTTGAGGAGGTAGTCCTCGAAGCCCGGTTCGTGTGGCGCATGCCCCGAGCGGACCTGACCTGTCGCACGGTTGTAGAGGATCACGGCCTTGGCCCGTGCGCCGCCCGCGCTCGTCCCGACGCGGATGAGCTGCCGGAGAGCGTCCCCGAGCCCCTCCGGCGTGGAGGCGTCCGCGGCGAACGTGCGGCGCGCCGCCTGCACCAGGTCCGCCACCTGCACGACCGACGGCTCGACGTCGACCGGGCCTCTCGGCGGCGCGAACGTCAGCGCACCCATCGTCCGATCACCTGCGTACGCGAGTCGGTCCAGCGCAGTGATGTCCCGGCGGTCGATCCCCTGCTCCGCCATCCACGCGTCGACCAGCGCGTTTCCGAACCGGTCCGGCAACGCGTCGGCGAACAGCGCGGGCAACCGCAGGAACGTCTCGACGGCGAGCTCGGGGAACTGGTAGGGCTCTGCCCGCAGCGGCATGCGCAGCGGGGCGAGCTCGATCCCCGTCGCGATCCACTGCGGCGTGTAGGCGAACGAGCAGAACCCGGACCCGGGGTCCGTCGCCAACCGGCCCACCCACTGACCCCAGGCCAGGACGTCGACGTAGTCCACACCCTGGTACGTCACGGCGCGCCTCCGACGGGCGCGTGCGCCTCGCGTCCGGCGGCGACCGGCGGCGGGCCCGGCACGTCCAGCGGGTTGAAGGTCGGTCGGGGCACCGGGACCGTCGACAACCAGTCGTCGGCGTCCAGGGCGCGCAGCACCCGCACCAAGGTCCGCACGGTCGAGCCGGCACCCGACTCGAGGTTCTTCACGGCACCCACCGACACGTTGGCGCGGTCAGCCGACTGCTGCTGAGTCAGGCCGCGCGTCCGCCGCAGGGCGCGCACCTGCGCACCGAGCTCGCGCTCCCGTTCCATGACGGCACCCTCACCCCGACCAGCCCGCACCATGGTCGGTATTGTATCTACGTTCGCTGTCCACCCACGAGGAGAGTCTCGCGCAGATCGCTACCTTTATGGCTGTCTCCTAGCGATCAGGCTCAAGTGGCTAGATTTCTGGTCGCACGCACCGGGCGACGCTCGTCATTCCGGTCCCGCGGTGATCGTCAGAGGCACGACCCGCTGGAGGCCGTCGAGGCGGAACTGTCGCACGTCGTCCCGCAGGTGGCACCAGGCGTTGAGCAGCGTGCCGGTGGCGACCAAGCCGGACACCACGCGCACGCTCACGGACCCGCTCGAGCTCCGGTACTCGATCTGGACCGGCGTGCGGTGCGCGACGGCCCACGCGAGCTGCCGCCGGTCCAGCACGCTGAGCCCGCGCGTGTGCGGTGCGACCTGCGCGAGCACCGTCTCGGTCGCCTCGTCCGGGACACCGGACGGCCCGCCGAGCATCGACGCCAGCGCGACGTCGACGTCGACGAGCGTGCGGGTCGCCGACGTCAGCGACGGCGTGACCCCGAGCAGCTCGGCGGTCGCGGCGCTCAGGCGGGCCCGCTCGTCGTCCGGTGGTTCGACGGACGGCTCACCGTCGCCCGCCGACGACGCGTCCGGCGCGCCCCGCACGACGCGGACACCACCCGCATCCGTCTCGACCGGCAGGTACCCGGCCGACCGCAGCCGCTCGAGGACGGTCGGCGCGTCGGTGCTCGACGACAGCACGGCACCGTCGACCGGCGCGAGCTCCAACCCGCGCACCGCCTGCGCGACGAGGAGCTCGGCACGCAGCGCGTCGTCGGGGACGACGAGCACGCACGCGACCGGCCGCACCACGACCTGCCCGTACCGGCGGCCGACGTCCTTCACGGCGTACTCGACGCTCTGCGGCAGCGACGACGCCAGTGCGCGGAGCCGCTCGAGCACCTCGTCGGCATCCCACCCGGCGTCGAACCCACGGCGGATGCTCGCGGGCGTGAGACGCCACGTCGACGCCGCACCGCGCGACTCCCGGTCCGCGAGCAGGTCGAGCAGGTCGACGACGTCCGCGGACGGCACCCCGCCGACGACGACCGTGAGGTCCGACCCGATCTTCGCGGTGTGTGCGACGTCCGGCAGGAGCGACTCGATGCGCGTGCGCGCCCCCACCGCGTCCGTCGCGATCAGGTCGTGCGCCGCCGCGGTCACGGTATCGAGCGCGACGAGCCCCAGCAGCGTCGCCTCCTCCCACACGGTCGCGACCTGCCCGGCGTCCGGCCCCGCGTACGGGTCGGCCCACCGCAACGCCTCCGCGAGCGCCGCGCGGTCCGGAACGGCGCGCGCCTCGTGGTCCTGCCCCAGGTGGCTCGCCCACTGCAGGATCTCCTCCCGCAGCTCCGGCGCGACGACCGCCGCTCGCCCGAGCACGGGCAGCGCCTTGTCCTCGTCGTCGCGGTCCCGCGTGGGATGCACGGTGAGGTCGAGCCACGCCGCCCAGATCGCCAGCACCTGCTCGGCGGGCGGCCTCGCCCGCCAGCCGTCGAGGCTCGGCGCGACCCCGACCTTCCCGTCGACGGTCGCGAGCAGACCGAGGTTCGCCGCCGTCTCGAACGTCAGCCGCACCATCGCGACCGACGACGAGCACGCCTTCGCGACCCGCGCGATCTCGCGTGCTCCGATCCCGCCCGCGGCGATCGTCGCGGCAGGCCGCGCCCGCACGTGGTCGAGCACCGTGCCGAACGTCCCCAGCAGCTCGACGAGCGCGGCCGCAGCAGCGCGGTCCACCTGGGCGGCCGCGACGGGCGCCGTCGGCACCTCGGGGGCGACCGGGTCGAACGGCAGCCCCACCGGCCCGCCGAGCGCGATGGTCACCTCGCTCGGGACCGCCATCTCGTAGACCGTCCACCCCGGGAACGCCAGCCCGTGCTCGCGCGCCCACCGCGACGCGAGGACCCCGGTCCGGAAGGAGGCCGGCCCGTGCAGCGCCTCGGGCGGTTCCGGCGGCACTCCCCCGGACGCCACGGCCCGCGCGACCTGCACACCGTGCTGGGCGAACGCGAGGAGCCAGCCGAGCACCTCGTCGGGCGCCTGCGCGAGCTGGCGACGCACGAACGCCGCATCGTGCAGCTGCGTCGCGACCGCGTCGACGAGCTCCTGCTTGCGCCGCGGGACGGTCAGCCCCCACGCCCGCACCACCGGCGCCAGCGTGTCCACCGGTACGCGGCCCGCGATCTCGCGCGCCGACGGCCCGAGCCCGGGCAGCGACCCGAGCGCGCCGCACACACCCGGGTTGGCGACCACCTGCTCGTCGTCCCCCGGCACGATCAGCACGTGCTCAGCCAGGGCCTGCAGCCACCGCCGCACCTCCTGCTCGTCGGCCCCCGCGAGCGTCTGCGTCAGCTCGGCGACCGTGGCGTACCCACCGAGCGCGACGAGCGCGTCGAGGAGCTGGCTGACCGGGCTGGGCAGACCTCGCACGACGAGCAGGATCGCCGGGGGCGACTGCAACCGGTCCAGCAGGTCCCCGCGCGACACGAGCGGCGCACCCGAGCGCACGTCCGGGCGGCACTCGAGCACCCCGCGCAGCTCCTCGTCGGATGCCGCCAGCACCCACTGCTCCAACGTCCGCACGACCGTCCCCCGCTCTCTCGTCTCCGCAGAGGCTAGCCACCGTCACCGACCCGCAACCGCGTTATCCACAGGCAGGTGACGCCACCGCGACAGCGCCCAGCCACCACCGAAGCCCGCTGCACACGTCCACATGGACGGGCCCGCACGCCTCCCGGCAACAGCTCACCGCCTCACGCTGCTCACACCGCCTCCCGTGCGTGCAGCTCGATCGACACCGACTCGACGGCCCACTTCCCGTCAGTCCAGGTGACGAGCATGTCCGCCGTGACGGTCAGCAGGTCGGCGAAGTCCTTCACGACGTCGCCGTCGTCGTCGACGACCCGCGACGGATGCTCGCGGTACCAGACGAGGACCGCGTACTGATTCGGTCCATAGTCCGACGGGTACGTCTCGAAGACCTCGATCTCGCCGCCGACGCTGTGCTGCCCCGCGGCGGTCAGGTCACGCACGAGTTCAGCCCCACTCGCGCAGAACGTGCACGCTGCTCCGCTCATGGACGTCCACGTCGTCAGGTCGCCCGTGGCCTGGATGTACGGGAAGTGCGCCATGAAGTACTTCGCGACCTCACCGGCGGCCTCCTTGGAGGGCGGTCCATCGAGCTCGGGTGGCGCGAGGGGCTCGACCGACGCGTCGAACTCGACCTGCGTCGGCGCGGGCGACGGCGCGGGCTCGGTCGGCGGCGACGGGCTGGGCGTCACCGTCGCGACGTGCGTCCCGCGCATCGGTCCGGGCGAGGTGCCCGCGCACCCCGACAGGACGAGGACGAGCGCCGAGAGAGCGACCGCCAACGCCTGCGCGCGCACGGCACTGCGGCGCATCAGAGGCGCTCCTTCGTGTAGACATCGATGGCGACCGTGTCGATCCGCCACCCGCCGTCGCGCCAGGAGACATGCATGTCCGCGGAGGCCGTGATCGTCTCGGGGAAGTCCTCCACGACGTTGCCATGACCGTCGACGACCTGGGACGGGTGGTCGACCATCCAGAGCAGCACCGCATACTCGTCCGGCGCGTAGTCGTCCGTGTCGACGCCGATGAACTCGATCTGCCCTCCGACGGACCGGTTGCCGGCGGCGCTGATGTCGTGGGCGATCGCACGACCGCTCTCGCAGTACCTGCAGGGGTCGCCCGTCAGCGCATCCCAGCGCGACACGTCACCCGTCGCCTGGATGTACGGATACAGCGAGAAGAAGTACTTGGCGACCTCGCTCGCCGCTTCCTGGGACGGCGGACCGTCAAGCTCCGGTGGTGCGACGGGTTCGACGGACGCGTCGAACGCACTCGGTGTCGACGAGGGCGATGGAACAGGCGAAGGCGGAGGCGACAAACTCGGCACGCGACTCGACGTCGCGCCATGCGTCGCGGCCGTCTCCCCAGGATCAGTCGCCGCACATCCGCCCAGGACGACGAGCGCGACGAGCCCGGTCACGACCCTCCCACGGACGCGCGCCGGCCCGGCGACGCCCATCACCGCGGCCCGCCGGTCGCGGAGCCCACATCACCGGGAACAGCGCTCACGAGCCACGTCACAACGCGGTCCCCAAGCTTCTGGGCGTCACCGCGTCGATCGTCCAGGCTCCGTCACGCCAGATCACCAACATGTCGGCCTCGAAGTATTGACGCCCGGGAAATTCCTCTACGACCGTGCCGTCATGATCAACGGTCCAGGACGGGTGCTCCAGATATCTCAGAAGCACGGCATATTGGTCGGGACGATGATCCCAGGTCAGCGTCTCGATGAACTCGAGCTCGCCGCCGACGCTGCTGCGGTCCGCGAGATGGATCTCGCGGACCTCGGAGCGGATGTTCGCGCAGTACTTGCAGAGTTCTCCGCTCATCGCGTCCCAGCGCGAAAGGTCACCCGTAGCCGCGATGTACGGGATCAGCGCCATGAAATACTCGGCGACCTCGCCCGCGGCTTCCTTGGAGGGCGGCCCGTCAAGCTCAGGGGGCGCGACGGGCTCGACCGACGCGTCGAACTCGTCCATCGGCGTGGGCGAGGGCGTGGGAGACGCGGCCGACGAGGGACTCGGCGCCGTCGACGCGACATGGGCCGTGGGCGTCGAGGCTGGCGATGCACCCGCGCATCCGGCCAGGGCCACGACGAGCATGGCGAGCCCAGCGAAGCATGGACGGCCGGAACTGCGAGGGGCGCTCCCCGAACACTGCGACACCGGACCCGCGCCTACTCGTCCACCAGGCGGGTACGCCACTCGATGATCTCGAACTCGATCCCCGTGTCCGTGGTCGTCGCCGTCCCAGGAACGTCTCGCCACCGGTGCGCCGGGTCGTCATCGAGCCGGTACGTCGCGGTCCAGGTCGTCGTCAGCGTGATCTGCCGCGTTCCCGTCTCCGCATACATGTGCGTCACATCGAACGCCGGGTACGGACGGCCCGCGCGTCGGGTCGTCAGCTTCTCACCGTCGCCGAAGTCCCACGTGTACTTCTCCGGCTTGACATGCACGTCCACGCCGTACGTACCCAGCAGGACGGTATGAAAGTCCTGCTCCGCGGGCTCCACATAGACGATCACGGGCTTGTTCAGCAGCATCGGCCCCTCGACCGGCTGTTGATGCACGAGCAGAGGCGCAACCTTCAGCACCCGCAGATCATCCTGGCTGACGACGGGAAGCTGGTCCTCCGGGCACGACCATGTGACATACAGTTCCCAAGCCAGGGCGAAGTCATCGTCCGGAGTCCCGCGCTCTCTCCCCCAGAGCGGCGGCACCGGGTCACCGTCTTCGCAGCGCAAAGACAGGGGCGGCTCCGCTGGGTCGGTCGGCGGACACGGAAGGGACGACGCTGGCGGAAGGAGGCAAGCTGCCGAGCGTCGATACTCCGTCAGACGCTTCGCAGGGTCTATGGCACGACTCTCACGCTCGCGCTTCGCCGCCTCATACGCAGAGACGTAGTACTCGTCTCTATCACCTCCGTTCGCGCGCACGGCCGCCGAAGGCAGCGCTGGAAGCCCGATGAACGCAACGCAGGCCACGACCACGACGGCGACGCCTCGACGGCTCACGACTCCTCTCCGACGACGTCAACGATGACTGAGTCGATCTGCCACGCCCCGTCACGCCAGACGACCAACATGTCGGCCTCATCGTCGCGGATACCGGGGAAGTCTTCGACGATCACGCCTCGATGGTCGAGCGTCTGGGAAGGATGCTCACGAAATCGCAGGAGTACTGCGAACTGGTTCGGCCGGTGGTCCCACGTCAGAACGTCTGTGAATTCGATCTCTCCACCGACGCTGTGCCGGTCCGCCATCACCAGGTCATGCGCAATCGACCGACTGCTCGCACAGTAATTGCAGACTTCGCCACTCATGGCATCCCAGCGCGTGAAGTCACCGGTTGCCGCAATGTAGGGGAAATGCGCCATGAAGTACTTGGCGACCTCGCCTGCGGCCTCCTTGGAGGGCGGGCCGTCGAGCTCGGGCGGCGCAACGGGCTCGACCGACGCGTCGAACTCGTCGGGCGACGAAGTGGGAGTCGGGCTCGGCGTCGACGACGGGCTCGGCGAGGGACTGGGCGTCGTCGTCGCGACCTGCGTCGCGGGCATCGGGTCTGGCGACGCGCCCGTGCATCCGGCCAGGACGACGACGAGCAAGGTGAGTCCGGCGAGTGCCCCCTGCGTGCGCATGGGGACGAATCTACCCAGATCGGACCGCCTGGCGGTCCAGTTCGTCCTGCCCTGTGGACAACCGCGCACCATCGCGGTCGCCGTCGCAGATCGTCATGGGCGCTCGTCGTCGTAGACGTCGACCGTGACGGTGTCGACCCGCCACCCGCCGTCCCGCCACGAGACGTGCATGTCGGCAGACGCCGTGACGGGACCCGGGAACTCCCTAACCACCCGACCTCGACCATCGACGACACGCGATGCCTGCTCGACGTACCAGACCAGCACCGCATACTCGTCCGGCGCGTAGTCGTGCACGTCGACGCGGAGGAACTCGAGCTCACCCCCGACCGAGTGATGCCCCGCCTCGATGATGCGCTTCGCGATCGCCCGGCCGTTCACGCAGTACTTGCACGGATGACCGGTCAAAGCGTCCCAATGCGTGTAGTCGCCGGTCGCCTGCATGTAGGGGAACTGCGAGAGGAAGTACGTCGCGACCTCGCCAGCGGCGTACTGCGAGGGAGGCCCCGCGAGCCCGGGCGGCGCGACGGGCGGGACAGCAGCGTCGAACCCCGCCGTCGTCGCCGTCGGCGATGGGCGAGGAGTCGGGCTCGCCTGGGACGTCGCGACGAACGTAGAGCCCGTCGCGTCCACCGGGCGGTCTTCGGCGCCCGTGCATCCGGTCAGCACGGCGACGAGCGTGGCGATTCCGGCGAGTACCCCCTGCGTGCGCATGCGCTTGAACGTACCCAGCCCGGCTCGCCTGGCGGGCATTCCGGACGCAGCTTGTGGATGATCGGTCGCACAGCAGCAGGTCCACAACCAGGAGGACCCAAGCCCCGGCGAACCTGGACCCGCTCGAGATCCGCCAGCTCATCAGGGCGCCGCAGTACCGTGTGGGGCACGTACCGACGACCGTTCAGGCATGTCTGCACGACGGAACCCGCTATCCGACGATCGCAGGGAGTACCCCGTGAGACACCCAGACGGCAGCCCCTGGTGGCAGGCCACGGTCGGCGATCTCGGTCGGCTCAGCCTCCAGCGGACGCAGCTCGACCCCGTGGTATATCCGTTGACGGCACCGCACCTCGCGGCGACCGACGACGACGTGACCGCCGCCGAGGCGCGGCTCGGGCACCCGCTCGACCGGCAGCACCGCGCACTCCTGCAGACCGTCGACGGCTGGCCTGACATGTCGCTCGACGGCGACCTCCTCAGCACCCACGAGCTCGGACAGGGGTCGTTGTGGCAAGCAGCCAACCTCCACCTCGACCAGCTCTACGAGGAAGGCAACGTCAGCGAGCTCCCCGCACGCGACGAGCTGCTACCGGTGTTCGCCTCCCAGTACCACCACGAGGTCATGGTCCTGTGGACCGCAGGACCGGTCACCGACGGGGGTCGGCCCGTGCTGTGGATCGGCAACGAGCTCACCGACCACTGGCCGAACGTCTACGAGTGGATCCTCGGCATGACAGTCCTGTTGCAGTGCGACGTCGAGGATCTTCGCGCCGAGCTCGAAGCGAACTTCACGCAGCCATAGCCGAGACGTCGTCCCCACCACGCTGTTGAGACAGCCAGCGCGTCGAGCGGGTCGCGCCGGTGGCCGGACCACGCCTGCTCGCGCCCGTCCCCGTCGACGACGACGACTACCTGCGCCTGCTGGTGCCCGAGCACGCGCGCCCGGGCCAGGGCCTGCCGTCCGCGGCGAGGTCGACGTACACGAACCCGACGCCGAGCGCCGCGAGCTCCCCACGCTGGATCGGGATGCGTTGCACTCCGACATCCACGAGGTCACTGATCAGTCGCTGTGAGGCAGCTCCGCAGCGCCGCGCTCCCGCACGCTCCGGATGAGTTGCGCGAGCTCGGGGATGACCCTGCCGTCGCGTCCCAGCTCCTCGTCGAGCGCGCGGCTCTCGTCCTCGGTGAGCAGCGTGCGCTCCACACCCGTCACGGCGATCCCCTCCTCGGCCAAGCGCCCCCAGATGTCTCGAGAATAAAGACATTCTGGCTCTTCACGGTTCGTGCTAGACACGGCTGCTGTCCACGACGAAGCGCGGGTGCCGGACTACTCGTCGAGCGCCTTCAGGAGGGCGTCGCGGGCGTCGGTGTAGTAGACGAAGGCCACCTTCGTCGCGACCTCGTCAGACACGTCGACGAGCGCACGCCGCGACGAGACCGGCACGAGGAGCGCCGTGGCGCCCTTCTCCATCGCGAGCTCGGCCAGGGCCGCCGGATTCGCCAGGGTCTCGACGCCTCCGCCGAGCGTCAGGCCTCCGACGACGACGAGCCCGCCTCGCAGCGGACGCTGCAGCAGCGCGCCGGCCATGGCGAGCAGGACCGGCATCGCGAGTCCGGCGCCTGACTTCGCCGCGTCGAGCGCACGGACCTGGAGCGTGAGCTCGTGCTCGCGCGGGTCGCGGTCTCCCACCAGCCCGTGCGCACCGGAGATGAGGTTCTGCTCGGCGATCTTCACGCTCTCGCGCAGCGCCGCGGGCGCCGCCTGGTTGACGAGCCGGACACCACTGCCGGGCGAGTCATTGACCTCGACGCGGTAGAGCCCAGGCCCGACGTCGGCGCCGGACTCGGACAGGCCCCACACCTGACCGGGTGGGAGCGGGTCGAGGCTGATCGTGTCGGGGCTCTGGAGCTCGGGGGTCGCGACGAACTGCTCGACACCTTCACCGATCCGGTACCCGAACTGCGTGTTGCGGAACTCCGCCGCGCCGATGCGCCGCTGCTGCTCCTTCACCCGCCGCCGCACCTCGAGCGCCAGCCGCACCGCCCATTCGAGCTCCTCGTCGGGCACCTCGGACTCCGGATCGGGGTACAGCAGCTTGAGCAGGCCGTCGACGGTCTTGTTGACGGCGGCGAGGTCACGCCCCGACAGCGCATCGGAGTAGTTGACCCGCCCCTGCACGGCGGCGAGCCGGGACTGCGTCCGCAGCCGTGACCAGCACTCGGAGAGGAAGTCCGAGACGAGCCCGAAGTGCGCGGTGAAGTACGACGGGTCGAGCTTGGGAACGTCCCAGCCTGGGACGTACGCGTGGATCCGGTCCATGAACGCGGTGTCGTCACGCATCTCGGGTGGCAGCGGTGACAGCAGGTGGCCGACGCGCTGCTGGTGCGCGACGTCCACGTCGAAGTTCCCGACGAGCACGATCGACCCGTCCGCACGGATGGACTCCCGACCTCGGGAGAACTCTCCGGACTCCATGTAGCCCTTCATGATGTTGACGCCGTCCTTCTGGTCGAAGGAGACGCCCGACACCTCGTCGAAGCACACGACGTCGTACTGCGCGACGAGCCCGCGCTGCCCGGTTGCGTTGTTGACGAACATCCGCGCGACGGTGGCCTTGCCGCCGGAGATCAGGTGCGCGTAGGGCGAGACCTGCTGGAACAGGTGGGACTTGCCGGTGCCGCGAGGCCCGAGCTCGACGAGGTTGTAGTTCCGCATCACGAACGGGACCATCCGCAACAGGAGCGTGTCCTGCTGCCGGGGCGTGAGCCGCGCGGGCTCGAAGCCGATCGATCGCAGCAGGAGGTGCTTCCACTGTGCGGTCGTGAACGCGGCGCGCCCTTGCGCCAACCGCTCCACGGACTCACGCGTGGAGAGCTGGATGGGCCGCAGCGTCGCGATACCGAAGGGCCGCCCACCGGACTCCTCGGCGATCACGGCGTCATAGTCCAGGTCGATCTCGGCATAGAAGCCGCCCGTGAGCATGCGCTCGTTGTCGCGCACGAGTGCATCCGAGATCCGCACGTCCTTGAGCTGCAGACTCGGGAGCTCGGCGAGGTAGCTGTTGGACTTCGCGTCCAGCCGCGCCTTGACGAGGTCGATGAGCTTGATCGTCATGCGCTCGCGCGCACGGGACTTGAACAGCTCCTCCTCGCCCGCGCGCACGGTCCGGTCCGCGAGGAGTCGGCGGACGACGGCGAGGCCTTCCTCGATCTCGTCGGGATCGGTGGTCGCGCAGTACCTGCCCAGCAGGAACTCGCCCACGTACGTAGGCACCGGGTATGCGCCCTTGAACCGGTGGGCGAGGTCCTTCTTGACGACGTAGCCCTCGAACGTACGAGCGGCGAGCGCGTCGACCTCGTCGAGCGTGAGCCGGTCCGTCATGCGTCGCCTCCCACGGTGGTCTCGCGCTGGTCGACGACGCGGTCGTCCGACAGCAGCACCACGAACGCGGTGTTGCCGAGCGCGTCGTCGTCCTGCACCAGCGCCTTCGCCTCGCCTTCGCGCACCGCGGCGGGTCCCGCGACGCGTGTTCCCACGTCACCGGGCGCGAGCCGTACCTCGACGACGAGCCCGTCGAGCGGCGGGTGGATGTCGACACGGCAGCGCGCGTTGGTCCACTTCACGGCCTCGATGTGCGCCTCGACGCTGCTCAGACCGCCGCCCGCGTCGATGGTCAGCACAGGAGTGACGCATTCCTGCGGGCTCAGCCCGCCGTGCTCGTACAGCACGCCCGCCTGGAAGGCCGCCGTACCAGGCGGGCTCGCGAACCGGACCGTCGGGTCGTGCGTCCACGGCAGGGTCGGCACGTCGACGTCCTGACCGGCCTTGAGCCTCGCCGCACGCGGCTTGCGCGCGGCGTCACCGTGCGTGAGGTGCTGCGGCAGCTCGACCTTGCGTGCCGGTCGGGCGGGCAGCAGCCAGCCGTGGTCGGTCACGACGAGCACGCGTCGCCACCCGGCGGTGAGCAGGGACCCGATGCGGTCGGCGACCTTGACGAGCTCGGCGTCGAGGTAGTCCGCGAGCGCGTGGTGGTGGCTGTGACCGAGAGCATCGATCGCGGAGGTCTGCGTCCAGGCGCGGCCGGACGGGTCGCCCGTCTCGCTCGCGCTCAGGTACTGCACACCGGCGGCGGTGAGGGCCTGCCGCAGGACGTCGCCCTTCAGCGCACGGCCCTGTGCATCACCGGCGGCGAAGTCCGGGCCGGGGCCAGGACGCTCGCCCAGGGGGGCGACCGCCGGCTGCCCAGTCGGCGTGACGCTCGGGAACGCGGCAAGCCGTGTCGTCAGCACGGGCGCCGTCCCGCGGGCGGCCAGGAGGTCCGCGAGGCGGTGCCCGGCGTCGAGCCGCAACGCGTCGACGAAGAGGACGCACGTCCCGGGCTGCGCGTCCGCCCCCACCGCGCCGAGGTACCCGCTCGTCGTCGCTGCATCCTGGAACCGCGTCGCCACGAGGTCGACCCACGGGTCGTACACGGCACCCAGCGCTCCCACGACCGCATCCCGGTCGGCACCGCTCGGCGCGGCCGCCAGCGCTCGCAGCGCCGCATCGTCGGCGGCGAACGCGCCGGAGGCGTACCACTGCGCCCAGTCCGCCACGTCGCCGTGCGGGAGTGGCGCGGTCGAGGTGCGCGCCACCTGGGCGAGCGCGGCCAGCGCGTCGAGCAGCGGGGCCCGGCCAGTGCGGTGCCACACACTTCCCCGTCGCTCCGCGTGCTCGTCATCGAGGGCGACGACCCGCGCGGCCGCGTCCTCGCGCGTCCCGCTTCCCGCGACCTGCACGAGCGCGGCGCGCAGGTCGTCCTCGCGTTCCTTGTCGGCCGACGGCCACGAGTCCGGGTGCGGGTCGCTCCCACCGAAGAGCAGGTCCGCAGGCCGTGCCTTGTCGAGCAGGTCCGGAATCGCTGGGTACTGCGCCGCGCTCTCGGCGTACCGCCGCCAGACGAGATCCCAGCGCCCCTCGCGCCGCCCGAGCATCCCCGCCGCGGTGATGACGGTGTCCTTCTCGACGTCGAGACCGTACGACGAGCGCACCGTCCCGACGAGCGCCGTCCACGTGCCCGCGGCCTGCGTCCGGGCGCGCGTGGCGTCGGGATCGTTCATCCAGGCGAGCAGCTCCCGCACGTCGTCGGGCACGACGAGCGCGAGCAGCCGTGAGGCGTCGATCGTGTGCTCGCGCAGGCGCTCCACGTCCTGGTCGAGCAGCACGTCGAGCACGTCGGAGATCGCGCTGCGCGTCGCGGCATCCTGGGCGACCTTGAGCCGAAGCCCGTCCTGGCTGCGCAGGAACGCCTGCGGCGTCCACGGCTGCTGGTTGGACTGCAGCCACCACACGGACCGGTGCGCCAGCTCGACGAGCGGCGCAAGCGCCGCGGATGCCGACTGGTCGCCGTCGATCTCCGAACGGGACACGCCCGCCAGGTAGATCACCCATGGGTTGCCGCCATCGCGTGGAGCAAGCGAGTCCGGCAATCCGAGGACGGGATCGCCCGCCGCGACCGACCCCTCACTGTCGGCTCCCGAGAGCATGGCCCGCACCCAGATCGCCGGCCCTACAGCCGTCCCGGGCTCGTGGCTCTCAGCGAGCACGAGCACGGGGACCGACTCCTGCACCTGCCCGATCACCCGGTCCCACACCCGGTCCGGGTCGGGCCACAGCACAGCCGCAGGCGCTACCTGCGACCCCGCGTCGAACCGAGCTGCGACCGCCCTCAGCGCCGCCCCGAGCTCGGCGCGAACCGTCGTCACAGCGGCACTCCCGCAGCGCGACGGGCGGCGCGGCGCTCCTCGAGGCTCGGGTGCAGGTCGTTGATCCGCTCCGACCCGTCGGGGTTCTTCCCCCGGTCCTTGCGCCAGTGCACGTTCACCTTGGACCGCAGCACACCCGCCTCGACGAACGGACGGATGTTGAGCCGCACGCCGTCGTCGAGGCCCGGGTGCCATCCGATCGGCTGCTCGTGCATGTCCTTCCACCGCACGTACACGTCGTACGGCGCCTCGCCGTCGAGAATCAGCCCGAGCCGACGCTGCAGGTCCAGCGCCGCGCCCAGCCGCTCCGCCGCGCCCGGCCGCTCCTCGGCGACCTCGTTCTTCTGCCGCTCGATCCACGCCCCAAGCGTCGAGAACGTCAGCTTGCTCAACGTCGCGTGATCCAGGCGGTGGTAATTCACGATCGCCGAGAACCCGTCCTTGCGCCCGTCCCAGACCTGCCACAGGAACGGCCGCTGCTGGAACACCTTGCAGTGATGCGCGAAGAACCCGTCCCGGAGCCACTCCCCCAGCACCCCGGACTTGCCGCCGGCCTCGCGCACGAGCCGCTGCTCCAAGCCGGACGACCACTCCGACCCGTACGCCCGCGCCAGGACGTCCCGCAGTCGCGTCGCCGCGTCGAGCTCTCCACCCAACGACGGCAACGCCACGATCCCGTCAGCGTCAGAAAGCTCGTCCACGTCATCGGCGACTTGATCCGGCCACCGGTACCCCAGCAGCCGCGCCACCGCCACCTGCAGCGGCTCATCCGAACCCGACACCACGCCCGAGAAGATCCACTGCGTCGGATCACTCGAGAACGGCGCCGGTAACGGCCCCAACTCCTCGGCGACCTGTCGCCAGCGGTCGATGTCGAAGGGCACCTTGACGAGCGTCGCGTTGGTGACGTTGAGCTTGTCATCGAGCTCACGAACGTCTTCAGCGAACTCGTCGCTCGAGCAATACGCCCAGATCGCCGGAAGGTCGGCCTCGTCGTTGGGAAGGATCACGGCGGTGTTGTTGTCGAAGAGCTCCCCGGTGTAGAGCGTCACCGGCAGATCCCCCATCTGCGACACCGCCACCCCACGCCGGTTACGCGCTGCCAGCCCTTGAATGCGCGCCTGCGGACTTCCCGCGAGAACTCCCGCTCCCCGCTCCCACCAGACCACGTGCTCACGTCCACCGTGAGCGATGGTCGGCGAGACCGTGCTCTGTTGGAACGCCCATTCGGGGTGCGGTAGCGGTCGCTCCCAGAGGAAACGCCCGAAACTCGGGTAGTCGGCCGTTGCGATTCCTTGGAGCCCCACGGCGTGCGCCTTCAGGAGCGATCCACGCTCGATCACCGTAAGCGTGATTCGCGAGTCCGGATTCGCTCGTTGAGCCTCTTGCCTCGTCATGGCGAGTTCACCGAGCCGCAGCTCACGAGCCTTGCCCTCAGGCCCGACGGCCCGTTGTGCCATCAACCCGGCAACAACATGGCCTTCGTTGGGGATTCTTGACGACAGGATCGTCAGAGCGACCTTCACGACCTCACCGGTGATCTGACGGAACGCCCCCGATCCGAGCCGCGCGACGGCGTCGAACTGAGTCCGGTCGAGCAGTGCGCCGCGGAAGTCCTCGTAACTGGTGAGGAGCAGCCAGTTCTGCGGTGACACAACCGCAACGGTTCCGCCTTCTGCCAGCGCGAGGGCCCGCTCGATGAAAGCCGTCGCGATGTCTGCACGCGCCATCGGGTGGTGCACATCGATGTAATCCTGGAGCGTGCTGTCCATCGACGAGCGCTTCAAGTAGGGCGGATTGGTGGCCACCAGGGTGTACACCCGGCCCAACAGGTCGGCCGCTGCCGCAACATCCAGCACCGCTCCACCAGCGACGGAGTCGGTGCCACTTTCTCCTGCGAGCGCCGACTGAAGGAGCGCTCTGGTCCGGGGCCAGTCGTCCGACCGCAGGTCTCCGGTTCGGGACAGCAGGGCATCCTCACGGGCGCCCAACCGCGGATCGATGAGCGAGCCCAACACGTCGGCCTGCCCGAACAGGCTGCGCAATCGCGTCATGGTGGCACGGAGAGCGGGGTCATCACTCACACCGTCAAACCAGGTGTCCAGCGACACAGTCGCACGGATTCCCGAGCACGCGATCGAGGGCGTCGCCAGGGTACGGAAGCCGCCCTGCTTCCAGGCTTCGAGGATGACGTTGAACGCAGCGATCTGGGTGCAACGAGGGTCGAGCTCCAGGCCGAAGATGTTTTCGCGGAGAACGGCGTCCTGTGCGTCGACCGGGGTCAGGCCCTCCTCCTCGGCGCGCATGCGCCAGAGCATCCCGAAGGCGGCGACCAGGAAGTGGCCCGACCCGCAGCACGGGTCCATCACCGTGACTTCCGCGGCCGTGGTCGGCCACTCACTGAACGTTCCGGCGGCCGGGGTACCGTCGTCGAGACGGCGCAGGTACTCCCAGCCGTCGACCAGGGGCGAGTCCGGATGGCGCGCCGCCCACCAGGCACCGAGGGAGTTCTCTAGCAGGAAGCGGACCATGTAGTTCTCAGTGAACTTCTGGGTCGTGGGGGGGAGTTGTTCCGCTCCGAACTTGTCGAAGTCGCGCCGAACCCGCTCCTCTTCGGCGGTCTGCCAGAACTGGTACACCCATCCCAGCGCGTCCTCGGTGCGGAAGACGTCAGCGTCGAGGTCCTCGACGATGCGCTCCAGCTCGGCCCGGCGCTCGGGCGAGTAGCGCACCTGCACCGCGGGGTCGGTCAGGCGGAAGACGCCGGGCAGGATGCGCGACGCGTAGCGGGCGGCCAGCATCCAGCCGTCTGGTTCACCCTCGTGCGCCGCGAGTTCCTCGCACTCCTTCAACGTCACGGGCTCGTCGAAGTCCGGGTGACGCAACAGGCCGTTCTCGGCGAGAAAGCGCGCGAACAGCAGGCGGTGCCACTGCTCGTAGGCCACGTCAGCCCGCAGCAACCGCAGGTCCGCGTCCGCCGCGTCCAACTCGTCACCGAGCTGGCGCGCTTTCGCGCGCAGGCCGCGGCGCAGCGCGGCATCGTCGTCGGACAAGTACGACGGCTTGTCCCGCACCGCGACACCCAGCCTGCCCAGCTCCTCCGCCGCCGCGGCCTCGGCCACCTGCCGCGCGGTCTGGACGGCCTTGTCGAGCGCGTTGCGCTGCGCGGTGTTCAGCACGTCGCTCATGACGGCTTCACCACGATCGTGCCGTGCTGCGCGAGCTGATCGGCGAGACGCGACCGGAGCTTGTCCACGTACGCATCGAGCTCGGCCGTCGATGTCAGGGTCGCGCCGTCGGTGTGCACGAGCACCGCGCGCGGCTGCGTCTCGTGCACCGCGTCCGTCAGTGCCGCTGAGGCCCGCGCCGGCAGGGCGTCGCACAGGTCACGCCAGCCGGTGAACGGTCGGGCGCGGACGGCGTCCAGCACGGCGTCGGTGTCGGGGAGGTCGAGCGGCGGGAGCGCGTCAAGGTGGTGAGCACGCCGAAGCACGGAGCGCCTGGCGTCGTCGAGGGACTTCCACGCGGGGTTGGCCTCGAGCGCGGCCACGGTGCTCGCGTACGCGTCGATGTACTCCTGCCACAACTGCGTCAGTCCGGCACGCACCGCATCGGTGAGCTCGCGCTCGATCGTCGTGATCTGGTCGTCCGCCGCCAAGAGCTCGCGACTCTGCTCGAATGCCGCCAGCCGCTCACGCGCTGTCGTGGCGCTTGGCAGCGCGGACGCGCTATCCGCGAGCGTTCGGGCGCGGTCGAGGGCGCGTAGGCGCCCCGCACGCCGCTGCTCGAGGGACGCGACGTTCTCGGCGAACTCGGTGAGCTCCGCCTCGGCCGCCAGCGCGTCGAGGACCAGCGCGTTGCCCGAGCCCTGCGTCAGCGACTGGACCGTGGGCGGCACCGCGACCTGCGGGAGGGGTGCGTCACCGGAGATCGCCCCCGCACGCCGGACCAGGCTCGCGACCACGTCGCGCACCTGCTCTGCGAGTGGCGCCTTTGACGCCTGCTGCCCGGCCGGGGCGAGCGCCTGGATCAGCTTGCGGGCACGGATCTGGTCGACCGGTGTGACGACAACCGACTCGCGGCGCAGGTGCAGACCACCGAGCCGGGTGAGGGTGGCGACCGACTTTGCGGTCGCCGGTGCGCCGTTGACCGTGGCCGTCAGGTGCTCGCTCGCGACGAGCGCCGCGATCGCGCCCTTGATCGCGTCCCCACCCCAGCCGTACGGGCGGCCCGTCAGCGTGTCGTCGACCTTGCGGGCATCCGTGCCCGACGGCCCGACCAGCGCGAGCACGGCCTTCGTCGCGTCGTGCTGATCGACGGGCCCCTCGTGTCCCACCGGTCGCAGCACGTCCTCGGTGCTGCCCTGCTTCAGGCGTGCGACGACGTTCGCCCACCCCGCGTGAGCCGCCGGGCCGTACTGCGGGTAGAGCCTGGTGACCGCGCGCTGGGCCGCGGCGGTGACCTGCTCGGCGAGGGTCTTGCCCTCCGGGATTCCGCCACCGGCCAGCTCGACCGTCGCCTGGCCCAGCACGTCCTGGACCAGGCGGTCCACGCGTCGCTTGGCCGCGTCGCGACGCGAGACCATCGCCTGGCGCGCTTCCCGGCCGTCGTCGGTGGTCGGAGCCGCGCGCGTGTCCAGCACCTGCTGTGCGGCCGTCTGGTCCGCTAGCGCGTCCGTGAGCTCGTCGGACGCCACCTTCGGCAGGTAGACGAACACGAGCGGGGAGTCCTGCCCGGCGCCGCGCGCGAGGTCACGGAACTGCTTGTCCTTGACGCTCCAGCCGTTGCGCACCCACACCGGAACCGTGTCGATCACCTGCGGCTCGACGTCATCGAACTGGACCGCCAGGTTGCGCCGCTGCTTGTCCTGCATCACGAACGGCGGAAGGACCTTCTTGACCGCGTCGCGCAGCGCCTTGTCGCGCTCGGTGGCGACGACCACGGCGTCGACTGCGATCGACGAACGCCGCCGCTCGAAGTCTTGGGTCCACTCCTGCCCCGCCTTGGTCTGCAGGAAGTACTCGTGGTCCCGCTCCTGGAGGACACCCTCGCGCGCGAGCGTCTCGAGCAGGACCGGCACGCGCTGACGCATCGCGGCACCGTCGGTCGCGAGGTCTTCGACCAGCAGGTCCGCCAGATGCTCCTGCGTCGTGCGGACCCCGCGGTCGTTCGCGCCGTCCTTCGGCAGCTGGTTGACCAGGAACACCAGGCCGAGCAGACGGAACCGCAGGTCACCGTCCGGCTCCTTGAGCTGGTCGTTGATGAGCGTCTGCACCTCTTTGAGCAGCCGCCCCGTCTGGTTGAACGCATCCTGCTGGAACTCGAACAGGAAGTCCGCGCCGACGACGGTGCCCTCCCCGCGGCGCGCGACCTTGGCGTTCGCCTCCTGGACCACGCGCAGCTGCGACCGCAGCTGGCCCGTGCGGCCCGCCTGCCGCAGCACGTCCTCCCACAGCCGTCGCCGGTTCGGCAGCAGCGGGTAGTCGTCGACGAGCGTCTCGTCATCCGCGCCCTGGTGCTGGAGCTTGGAACCCGACAAGTGCCGCCGGATCTCGCCTTGCGCGCGGTCGAGCGTCGACTGCAGCTCGCCCCTGCGGGCGGGCTCCTTCGAGAGCAGCACCCGCCGGACCACGACGTCGACGTCCTGGTTCTTCAGGTGCACCTGGACGCTGAACCGGTCCTTGATCTTCTCCAGCGTCGGGTTCCCGACAAGCTCGGCCTGCCCGGTCGCGACGATGAGCACGCGCCCGCCGAAACCCTTCGACACCGCCTCGACAAGGTGCTGCACGGCCATCGCTCGATCGGCGTCGTCGTTGACGTACTGCTGCACCTCGTCGAGAACGACGAGCGTCGGCGGCACCGCGCCGGCGCCGACGCGCAGCAGGACCCGGCGCAGCATCTCGACGGTGTCTCCCGTCGAGATGTGCGTGCGGTCGGGGAACTGCGCCTTGAACGCTTGCCTCAGCCCAGCTGCCGACTCCGCCAGATCGGGTCGCGCCTCGAGCACGGCCGCCGCGAGCGCCTGCGACAGGTGGAAGACCTTGAGCTCGGTGACCGGGTCCTTGCCCGCGGCCTCGATGCGCGCGGCGACGTCGTCGTACAGACCTTCGTCGTGCAGCCACAGCGCGAGACCCGCAGGGGCGATCTTGTCCGGGAGCCCCGCGGCACCCAGCACGACCGCGAGGAACGCGGCGTTGAGCTGGTCGATGTGCGCGGTGTCGAGGCTCCCCGCGGCAGCCCACGGCTGCGCACCGGCGCGCACCGCCACGCTCTTGAGCTCGAGCAGCGAGTCCTGGACCGGCCGACTGAGGTTGGCGAGCCCGCGTGCGCTCGCACCGTCGGGGAACCGCGTGTCCGCCCACAGGTGCTCGAGGACCCGCACCAGGTGCGACTTGCCGCTGCCGAAGAAGCCCGAGACCCACGCGGCGGGCTGGTCGCCCTCGCCGACGTGCGTGGCGAACGACGACAGGATGCGCTGCAGGCCGGTCGCGTACTCGCCGTCGCAGACGAAGCTCTCCAGCTCGTAGCGCAGGACGTCCCACTGCTTCTCGTCGTCCGGCCGACCGACCTTCGACACCCCGTCGTTGGGGATCGTGTAGCGCAGCGGGTCCTTGGTGAACAGCTCGTGGTTCAGGGTCACGGTCGGTCCTTCTTCGGGAGGATCGCGGTGGCGCGGTAGTTGAATCCGTCGCGGGCGTCGAGGAGGCGGTACGAGTGGCCGGCCGCGTCGTAGCGACCGGGGAAGAGCACGAGGAGCCGACCGCGGATGTCGTCGGCGACCGCCTGGACCAGGCGGCTCACACGCACGAACGGGTAGAGCGAGCCGACGCCGACGAGCGCGACGACCGTCGTCTCGTCGACGCCCGGAGCGCCGAGCGCGTCACGGACGCCGTCGGCGACGTGCACCTCGAAGTCGTCGAGGACCGACGTCGTCAGGTCCGTCGGGTCGGAGACGAACGCCTCGGCGTACTCGTGCTGCGCGAGCCACGTCCCGAACGCGTCGGTCACGTCATGGACCGCCCAGGTCCGTCCCGACTGGCGCGTCTCCAGCTCGAGGCGAGGGACCTGCGCACGCATCCGGCGCTCGTCGCCCGGTGGGTACGGCAGCATCCACACGCGCTCCGCCGACGAGATGCCGGCCCGCCACGGGATCGTCAGCTCGAGGGCGAACGCGTCGATGCGCTCGGACGCGTCACTCACGCGTCACCTCCAGCGCCACGACCCGCTCGGGCCAGGAGCGGTGACGGATCGACCTCGAGGACCGCGCCCGCGGCCCGCACGTCGACGAGCCCAGCCCGGTGCGCCGTGTCGAGGGCCTCTCGCCGGTCGAGGTCGGTGGCGTCCAGCAAGGCGAACCAGACGGTGTCGAGCAGCCCCGTCCCCCGACGGCCCGCGAGGTACCCGAGCGTCACGGCGAGCCCCACAGCGGCTGGCCCGGCCTGCACGCGAGACCGGGTCTTCGCCCGCACCCCTGTCAGATGACCCGTCTGCGTCCACGACGCAGCGACATTCCTTCCGGACTTCGCGTACGTCGCAGGCGCCAGACCGGGACCGAGCTCCGCCGCGATCGTGTCACCGAGCGTCTCTGACGTGACGCGTTCGCCCTCGCCGGCCTGCGCGATCGCGGGCCACGAGGCGCGCAGGACCTCGTCGTGCGTGACCGCGAGCAGCCCGGCCAGGAGCGGCAGCTCGTCGGGCGCTTGCCCGTACAGCTCCCGCAGCAATCGGAACGTCACGGACTCGTCCGGCCCGTACAGCTCGCGCAGATGGCGCAGGATCCGCAGCCGACCCGTGTGGGTGGGCCGCCCGAGGATGTTCGTGTCCACGACCGCGACGGCGTAGTCGTCGTACGAGGCGCCCGCGGGGACGAAACGCAACAGGTCCGACAGATGGGGCAACGAGATGGTGTGGCTCGCCGTCGTGCGGAGGTGACCTAGTTCGAGCAGGTCAGGCGGCGTCATCGAACGGGCTCCAGCGTCGCGGTGAGGCCATGTCGGCATGGCCATGTTGACATGGCTGACACTAGCACGGGCCCCCGACACGGTGGTCGACGTGCCTTCAGTCCCACCCGCCGACGCCGAGCTGTCGCGGGCGCTGGGACACCGTCTCCGGGAGCTGCGGGAGACCGCGGGCTACTCGCAGGAGAAGGTCGCGCAGGCCGCAGGCATCAGCCGCAACCACGTCCAGCTGATCGAGGCGGGCCTCTCCGACCGGCGGACCCGGGCACCGTGGAACCCCCACCTGTCCGTCCTCGTCGCGATGTGCGACGCGCTCGGCGTGAGCGTCATCGACCTCTTCGCCGGAGTCGGCGACGTCGAGTTCACGCCGCCGCCCCACTGACGATCAGCGGTGCTCGCACGACACTTCAGGCGGGTCACCGGACCCTGTCACCGACCGCCGCTAAGGTCGGGCCTGACCAGCGGTAACCGACGGACTTCCCGCCACGCTCGTCGTCGCCCGACGACGCGCCCACGGGACAGGTCCCCCGCCGCACGACCTTCGTGCTGCCCAGGGGACGTCCCGTGCCGACCGCCCGCTACAGCGGCGATGCTCTCGCCCGCACCACCTCCGCCGACGAGTCCGCCGTGGAACGCCACCTCGCGAGCCTGCTGACGGCGCAGGGCGTGCCGCCGGGTCCGTCGGAGCGGCGGTCGTGGCGGCACTCGGTGCCGGCGCTGGCGCGGGACCTCGCGGACGCGGGGCTGGGCAACGTCGAGGTGCTGCTGGAGCACCGGCTGCCGTTGAGCTCGAAGCGCACGGACGCGGTGCTCGCGGGCGTGCACCCGCGCACGGGTGAGCCGTCGTACGTGGTGGTGGAGCTGAAGCAGTGGACGCAGGCGCGCCGCTGGGAGGGCTCGGACACGCTCGTCGACGTCGTGGGTGCGCCGTATCGGCCGGTGCTGCACCCGGCGGTGCAGGTCGACGAGTACGTGCGGTACCTGGCGGACTTCGTGCGGGCGCTGGAGGAGGCGCCGCAGACGATCAGCGGGCTCGCCTACCTGCACAACGCGTCCGACGAGCCGGTCGCGGACCTCCTGTCGGGCCCGGCTCCGCGGCCGGTGTTCACTGGCCAGCGACGGGGGCGGCTGCACGAGCACCTGCGGTCGGTGCTGTCGACGGACGCGACGACGAGCGACGCGGCGGCGGTCGCGGACGCGTTCTTGTCCTCGGCGGTCGCACCGTCCCGACAGCTGTTGGCGGTCGCGGCGGACGAGATCCGCGAGCGCGAGCAGTTCGTGCTCCTCGACGAGCAGCGCGTGGCGTTCGACCTGGTGCTGCGCGAGGTGGAGCGGGCCCGCCGGGCGGACAGCAAGTCGGTGGTGCTCGTGACGGGCGGCCCGGGGTCCGGCAAGTCGGTGATCGCGCTGTCGCTGCTGGGCGAGCTGGCACGCGAGGGTCGTTCGGTGCTGCACGCGACGGGGTCGCGGTCGTTCACGACGACGTTGCGACGCGTCGCGGGGCGGGGTTCGCCGCGCACGGCGAAGCTGTTCACGTACTTCAACGCGTTCATGCAGGCGGACCGCAACGGACTGGACGTGCTGATCCTCGACGAGGCGCACCGCATCCGTGAGAAGTCGGTCCACCGGTACACGCGCAAGGAGCTGCGGGAGCGGGCCCGGCCGCAGGTCGACGAGCTGCTGGATGCGGCGCGCGTGCCGGTGTTCCTGCTGGACCAGCACCAGGTGGTCCGGCCGGGCGAGCTCGGGTCGCCCGCGGACATCCGGGCGGCAGCGGCGCGGCGGGGGCTGCCGGTGCACGAGGTGCGGCTCGACGCGCAGTTCCGCGCGGGCGGTTCGGCGGCGTACGTGGACTGGGTGCAGCGGTTGCTCGGGCTGCGGGAGCCGGAGCGGGGTCCGGTGCCGTGGGCGGGTGACGACGGGTTCGTCGTCGACGTCGTGGACTCGCCCGACGAGCTCGAGGGGCGGCTCGCGGCGTACCGCGACGCGGGCTTCGGTGCCCGCATGACGGCGGGGTACTGCTGGCCCTGGTCGGACCCGCGTGCGGACGGTTCGCTGGTCCCCGACGTGCGGATCGGCGGCTGGGCGCGGCCGTGGAACCTGCGCGGGGACCGCTCGGTGGGCGGCGCCCCGCCGTCGGCGCTGTGGGCGAGCGACCCGGGCGGGTTCGGTCAGGTCGGCTGCATCTACACCGCGCAGGGCTTCGAGTACGACTGGAACGGCGTGATCCTCGGGCCGGATCTCGTGTGGCGCGAGGGCCGTGGCTGGGTCGCGCGGCGCGAGCACAACCGCGACCCGGACTTCCGCAGCCGCACCACGGTTCCCGACGACGAGTTCGCGCGCCTGGTCCGCAACGTCTACAAGGTCCTGCTCACGCGCGGCATGGTCGGCACGCTCGTGTGCTCGACCGACGACGAGACCCGCGCGTTCCTGCGCTCGCTCGTGCCCTGACCGCACACCCCGTCTTGTGCGCCAGCATCCCGGACACATACCGTTCTGGGATGACGACGCAGATCACCGTCCGCCTGCCCGACGAGCTCGTGACGTTCGCCGACCAGCTCGTGGCGTCCGGGCGGGCGCGCAGCCGGGCGTCGGTCGTCGAACGGGCCTTGGAGCGCGAGCTGCGTCGCGCACTCGCGGAACGTGACGTGGGCATCCTGGCGGGGACCGAGCAGGACGACGACCTCGAGGCGCTCGCGGCATGGGCCGCGCGTGAAGGACTGCCCTCGTGACCCGGCCGATCCACGTCGCACACCTCGACAAGGCTCGGCCGGTGCTCGTCCTGACCCGTGAGCTCGTCCGCCCGCACCTGCGCACGGTCACGGTCGCCCCGATCACCAGCACGGTGCGGGGACTGTCCACCGAGGTCGCCGTCGGGCCGCGCAACGGGCTCGACCACGCGTGCGTCGTGACGCTGGACAACGTCACGACGATCCCCGCGACGGCGTTGGGTCGGCAGGTCGGTCTCTTGCTCGACGAGCAGGAGCCCGCGCTCGCGCGCGCCGTGCAGCTCGCGTTCGACCTCGACGACCGCTGACCACGAGCATGCAGTGCGCGCGCTCCACGTCAGGGAGCGACGTGGGGCACGACACCCGTGGGTTCAGCCCTCCGCGCGGTCGCGCTCCTTGGCGGCGGCGGCCTCGCGCGGGTAGGTCTCGTCGAGCCGCTCGAACAGCTGCAGACCCGTCGAGATCGCGCACGCGAGGTGCAGGTCGAGCTGGCGGTCGCTGAGTCCGTGCTCGTAGTCGACGGTGTGCTCGGCGTAGATGCCGAGCTCGCCGTCCTCCTCGCGCACGTAGCCCTTGGGCCACAGGCGCTCGGCGTTCCAGGTGTTGAGCAGCCGCGAGACCTGGGGCAGCTGGTCGAGGCCGACGGACCGGTTCCACCGGCCGCGGACCTGCAGGTACTCCTTCTGCGCGCCGAGCGTGAAGAAGTAGAACAGGTGACCGTCCCAGTACCCGCCGACGTCACCGTCGTCGTCGATGCCGTACGTGAGGCCACGCGCCTCGAGGCACGCGATCACGCGCTCCTGGGTGAGCGGTGCGAGGACGTCAGCGGTGTCGTGCGTGAGGTCGGTCATGAGCTCCTGCCGAGGTCGCGGGACGGTGGCCGGCGCCGCACGCTCGTCGTGCGACCGCCCCGTCCACCCGCGGACCGTCCCGGCCCGCACGCCGAGCCTAGACAACCCCGGGGACACGCGGGTGGCACCCGGCGCGGACGATGCCTGGACGTTCGTCCAGTTTGCGGTCCTCCACTCGGGGGAACCCGCGGGCTTGCGCTCAGCACCTCGACGACCCGCCCGATGGGGCGAACGAGCACTCTTCCCACTGACGCAAGGACGCTGATGAGCTCGCGCAGGAAGCACCCCGGATCTCGGCGATGGGCCGACGTGAGCGTGGCCGGCAAGATCGCCGTCGCCGTGCTCGTCGCCGCCGTCGGCGGGGTCGTCTCCGCCGCCTTCGCGCTCGTCGCGCTCTCCCGCGTCGACGCGGCCGCGACCGCGATGCACGACGAGAACCTCGTCGGGATCGCACGCGCGGGCGAGATCCACGCGCTCGCGGGCGACCTCGAGCTGCAGGTCACCAACCAGGCGCTCGCGCTCGACGAGGCCAGCGCGAACCAGTACGCCGAGGGGTTCACGGCCGTCCGCGCGCAGATCGACGCCACCGTCGCGGACTACCGCGCGACGGTCGACGACACGAGCGAGATCGCCGCGTCGCTCGACGCGGTGTCGACCGCCGTCGCGGCCTACGTCGACATCGCCGAGCGCACGCTGCTGCCCGCGGGCTCGCGCAAGGAGCTCGTCATGTGGACGCGGCTGCGCGACGAGCAGGTCGGCCCGGTCAAGGACGAGCTCGCGACCGCCATCGACGAGCTCGTCCAGCTCGAGCTCGACTCCGCGCAGCAGTCCGTGGACGCGGCCCGCCACCAGTACACGACGGAGCGCCTGCGCTCGCTGGCCGTCCTGGTCGTCGGCCTCGCGCTCGCGGTGGTCTCCGGCGTCGCGGCCGTGCGGTCGGTGCGCCGCGGCGTGCGGGGCGTGCAGACCGTCGCCGACGCGCTCGCGCGAGGTGACCTCACCGCACGTTCGGGCCTGGGCAGCCGCGACGAGCTCGGCCGCACCGGGGCGTCGCTCGACAGCGCCGTCGCCGCGCTGCGCGACGTGCTCGACGAGATCGACGCGTCGGCGTCCTCGCTCGCCGGCGCCGCGGAGCAGATGTCCGCGACGGGCCAGCAGATCGCCGCGAGCGCCGAGGAGACCGCGACGCAGGCCGGGGTCGTCTCGACCGCGGCGTCGTTCGTGTCCCGCTCGGTGCAGGAGGTCGCGGGTGGCTCGGAGCAGATGGGGCTGTCGATCCGCGAGGTCGCGGAGCACGCCGCGCAGGCCGCCGACGTCGCGCGCCGCGCGGTCGACGCGGTCGCGACCACCACGACGACGATCACGCGCCTCGGGGAGTCGTCGACGGAGATCAGCGCCGTCGTCAAGCTCATCACCTCGATCGCCGAGCAGACGAACCTGCTCGCGCTCAACGCGACGATCGAGGCGGCGCGTGCGGGCGAGGCCGGCAAGGGCTTCGCGGTCGTCGCGGGCGAGGTCAAGGAGCTCGCCGCGGAGACCGCGCGCGCGACCGAGGAGATCGTCCGCCGCGTCGAGTCGATCCAGACCGACACCGAGTCCGCGGTGGTCGCGATCGCCGCGATCGCCGAGGTCATCGGTCAGATCGACGGGTTCCAGGCGTCGATCGCGTCCGCTGTCGAGGAGCAGACCGCGACGACGACCGCCACGAACCAGGCCATCGCGACCGCCGCGGGCGGCTCGGAGGAGATCGCCGCGAACATCGCGGGCGTCGCCGACGCCGCCGAGGTCACGACGCGCGGCGTGCTCGACACGCAGCAGGCCGTCGCGGAGCTCGCGCAGATGTCCCAGGGCCTCAAGGTCCTCGTCGGCCGGTTCGAGCTGTAGCGCCCACGGACCCCGAGGTGCTCCGCCGCGCCCGGCGGAGCACCCGCGCGGCGAGCACCGCGGACACGAGCTCACCCGCGGCGAGCGCGAACCACGCACCGGTCGACCCGCCGACGCGCCCGAGCACCACGACGAGCGGCACCTTCACGACGAGCAGCGTCCCGACCGACAGCACGTACGACTGCCGTGGGCGTCCGAGAGCCTGGAAGTAGGCGGACACGAGCGGCGTGACGCCCGCCGCGGCGGAGCCGACAGCCACGATGCGCAGCGCACCGGTCGCAGCGGTGCGCACGTCGGCGTCCTCGACGAACAGACCGACGAGCGGCTCGGCGAGCATCGCGACCGCAGCCGCCGCGACCACGCTGTAGCTGAGCGTCGCGCGCAGCGACAGCGTGCAGGCCCGGTCGACCCGGTCGAGGAGCCGTCGGCCGGCGTTGTACCCGACGACCGGTTGCATGCCCTGGCTGATCCCGAGCTGCGGCATCCCGACGAACGTCTGGATGCGCGCGCAGATCGCGTACGCGGCGAGCGCGGTCGCCCCACCCGCGGTCGCGAGCGTCGTGTTCACGACGAGCGCGAGGAGCGTCGCCCCGAAGCCCGCGAGGAACGACGGCGCACCGATGCCGAGCAGTGTGCTCGTCGTCCGTCGCCGTGGGCGCAGGTCGGCCGGACCGATCCGGTACGGACGGCGGCCCTGCACGAAGAAGAACCAGACGCTCATGCCCGCCGAGACGGCCTGCCCACCGACGGTCCCGAGCGCAGCGCCACGCACGCCGAGGTCGAGCCCGAGGACCAGGAGCGGGTCGAGCGCGATCTGGACCAGCACGGGGACGACCCACAGCATCGTCGAGAAGCGCATCCGCCCCTCGGCGCGCACGAGGCTCGAGAACCCGGTGGACACGACGGCGCCGGCGAGGATCACCACCGCGTAGTCGCGGGCGTAGCCGAGCGTCGCGCCCTGTGCGCCGAGCGCGTGCAGCACCGGCTCGAGCGCCGCGAGCCCGACGACGGTCGTCGTGACCGCCGCCGCCCAGAAGACCGTGAACGCGTTGCCCGCGGCGCGTGCCGCACCTGCCGCGTCGCCGGACCCGAGGCACCGGGACACGACCGACGCGGCACCGACGCCGAGCGCGGTCGACACCGCCCCGAGCGCGAGCAGCAGCGGCGCGACGAGGTTGACGGCGGCCATCGCCGTCGCCCCCACACCCCGCGCGACGAACCACGCGTTCGTCAGCGCGTAGATCCCGTAGACGCCGACCGAGACCGTCGTCTGGGAGCACGCGTGCCACAGCAGGCGCCCGACCGGTCGCGTGCCGAGCTCTGTGGCCGCGTCCTGCTGCCGGTGCGCGTCCGCGCCGGCCTGCGTCACGGCTCGCGCAGGAGACGCACGATCTCGTGGAGCTGCGGACGCGCCCAGTCGGCCTGAGCGGTGTCCGTGTGCCCGCGGTACACCGTCTCGATGACCATGACGAGCATGAGGTGCAGGCAGTACAGCCGTCGTCGCACGGTCTGCGGTCCCGTCAGCCCGGTCCAGCCGTAGCCCCGCATGAACGCGGTCGCGTCCCCGAACGCCGGGAGCTGCGACGCGACGAAGCCCGCTTCCATCAGCGGGTCCCCGAACAGCGCGCGCTCGTGGTCGATGATCGCGACGATCCGCCCGTCGCGGACCATGACGTTCGAGTCCCACAGGTCCCACTCGACGAACCGCGGCTCGGTGACGTCGTCGAGCGTGTGCGCGTGCGCGGCGAGCACCGCGCGCACCTCGTCGTACGGGAGACCGAGGTCGACGTCGCGCGCCTCGCCGTCCCGCAGGACGTCCTCGACGATGCCCGTGAACACGACCCGCCACGACGCGTCGCCGGGTCCCGCGAGCGGCCCGAACCACGGTCCGACGATCGTGTTCAGCTCACGGTTCGCGGCGCCGAGCTGCTCGTCGTAGGCGACGACGAGCGCCGGGTCCAGCTCGCCGCGGACGATGCCGAGGTTGTCGGCAGCAACGAACGGCATGACGAACCAGTCGGCGTCGACGAGCTCGTGGCTCGTGTCCGCGTGGTCGACGTGCGGGACGGGCACGTCGGTGCGCTCGGCGACGAGGGCGAGCGACGCGAGCTCGATCCGCATCGCCCCACGCTCGTACGTCATGACCTCGACGTCCGGCGGCGGTGCGATCTTGAGGACGACCTCCCGGCCGTCGCGCAGCACGATCCGGTACGCGACGTTGAACCACCCGTGCCCGAGCTCCTCGACCCAGTCACCGTCCGCCTCGAGCGGCACCTGGTCGCCGCCGTAGGCGCGTTCGACGATCGCCTGCAGCGTGGCCCGCGACTGCCGGTTCTTGGTGATGCTCTCCACCCGCGTGCTCCTCCGCTGCGGTCCGGGTCGCCGTCGACCCCGGTGACGTTGCGCACGATCGTACACAACGCCTTACCACTCGGTAAGTAGCGGCGCCGGACCGCTCCGGCCTCGTCGGCCGCAGCCCCCGGTCGAGCCCACCGGGGCCTACACGCCAGCGAGCCGGTCGCTCACGAGCCGGTTGAGCGACACGTGCTGCTCGGCGGCATCGATGACGAGCCTGCGGTGCGTCTCGGGCGGCACCCTTACCACGAACCTGCCGGAGTAGACCCGGTCCGACAGCGGCTGAGGCGGACGCTCCCCCGTCTCGACCATGTCCTCGAGGACCGACTCCACCATCGACGTGATCCCGGACAGAGCCTCGTGCTGCGACGGCGCCGCCCAGGACAACGACGGCAGCTCGGCCACCGTCCCGACATACTCCTCGTCCTCGCGGATCCACTGCACTCGATACGTGTAGTGAGCAGGGTCGACGTCCGTCATCGCGCTTCTCCCTCCAGCTTGTCGATCGCGGCCAGTACCCGACGCACCTGGTGACGCCGCATACCACGGTCGCGATGTGACGCAGCCTGACGAGGCGGCCCGGAGCGCCCTGGAACAGTACCGATAGTAGTACTGGTCCGCCCGTCTATCGCGTGTGGGTGCCGTCGATCGCGTGGGGCTCGATCGCGGCGATCTCGTCGGCGGTCAGCGGCGGGGCCGCGAGCGCCGCGACGTTGTCCTCGAGCTGCGCGACGGACGACGCCCCGATGAGCGCGGACGTCACGCGCTCGTCGCGCAGCACCCACGACAGCGCGAGCTGCGCGAGCGACTGCCCGCGCCCGGCGGCGATGTCGTCGAGCGCGCGGGCGCGCGCGAGGTAGGTCTCGGAGATCGCGTCGGGCCGCAGGAAGTGACCGACGGACGCGCGCGAGCCCTGCGGCACGGACCCGGACAGGTACCGGCCCGTCAGCAGCCCCTGCTGGAGCGGCGAGAACACGATCATCCCGACGCCCAGGTCGCCGACCGCGTCGAGCAGGGACTCGCTCTGCCCCTCGCCGACGCGCTCGACGTGCCGGGAGAACATCGAGTAGTTCGGCTGGTGGATGAGCAGCGGCGTGCCGAGGTCGGCGAGGATGCGCGCGGCCTCACGCGTCGCGGACGGCGTGTAGTTCGAGATCCCGGCGTACAGCGCGCGGCCCGACGTGACGGCGGTGTGCAGCGCCCCCATCGTCTCCTCGAGCGGCGTCTCGGGGTCCATGCGGTGCGAGTAGAAGATGTCGACGTAGTCGAGGCCCGTGCGGGCGAGCGACTGGTCGAGCGACGCGAGCAGGTACTTGCGCGAGCCACCGTCGCCGTACGGGCCGGGCCACATGTCGTAGCCCGCCTTGCTCGAGATGACGAGCTCGTCGCGGTAGGGCCGCAGGTCGCGCGCGAGCGCGCGGCCGAAGTTCTCCTCGGCCGAGCCGTACGGCGGGCCGTAGTTGTTCGCGAGGTCGAAGTGCGTGATCCCCAGGTCGAACGCGCGGCGCAGCACCGCGCGCTGCGTCTCGATCGGCGTGGTGTGCCCGAAGTTGTGCCACAGCCCGAGCGACAGCGCCGGGAGCTGCAGGCCGGAGCGCCCGACGCGGCGGTACGTCATGGTGTCGTAGCGCGCGTCGTCGGCGCGGTAGGCGGGCTCGGTGGCCATGGGGGGGTCCTCTCGTCGGGCGGCGCCTCGCACGCTATCCGACGAGCCCGCCGTCAGCCCCGGGGCGGCGTGGACTCGCGCAGGACGACCTCGGCCGGCACGTCGACGACGCGTGGCGCGTCCTCGCCGGGTTCGAGCACGAGCCGCATGGCCGCGACGCCGACCTCCTCGAGCGGGATGCGCACGGTCGTCAGCCCGGGCACCACGTCGCGCAGCGTGGTGATGTCGCCGAACCCCGCGAGCGCGACGTCGTCGGGCACGACGCGGCCCGCCGCACGCAGGGCCGCGAGCGCACCGAGCGCCATGACGTCGTTCACGGCGACGACGAGCTGCGGGCGCGCGCCCGAGGCGAGCAGGCGGGTCATGGCCTCCTCGCCGCCCTCGTGGTCGAACGCCCCGGTGAGCACGAGCTCGTCGGGCACCGGCGTGCCGAGCGTCGCGAGCTCGGACGTGAACGCCTCGCGCCGCTCGCGTGCGGTGAGGTGGTGCTCGGGGCCGCCGAGCACCGCGACGTCGCGGTACCCGCGCTCGTGCAGCGCCCGCGCGAGCGCGCGCGCCCCCTCGGCGTTGGCGATGCGCACCGCGTCGGCGCCGAGCACGGGCTGGCCGACGACCGCCGCGGCGCCGCCGGACGCGACGTACTCCGCGAGCGCGGTGCGCAGCACGGTCGTCGCGCCCTCGTCGTCGTACCGGGACCCGGCGAGGACGATCGCGCGGGCCCGCTGGCGCTGCAGGAGGCCGACGATGTCGACCTCGCGCGACGGGTCCTGCTCGGTGCTCGCGAGGATGACCTGCAGCCCCGCCCGGCCCGCGGCGTGCGCGACGCCGCGCGCGATCGTCGAGAAGTAGGGGTCCGCGATGTCGTGCACGACGAGGCCGACCGACGTGGTGCGCCCGCGCGCCATGGCCTGGGCGTTCGCGTCGGGCGAGTAGCGCAGCCGCGCGGCCGCGGCGAGCACGCGCTCGCGCAGCTCGGGCCCGACGGTGCGGGTGGGGCTGCCGTTGATCGCGCGCGAGGCGGTCGCGAGCGAGACCCCCGCCGCGCGGGCGACGTCGCTCAGCGTGACGGGTCCGGCCATGCGCACGAGACTAGGGGACCGACGTGCGGGAAAGCGGTATCCTGCGGTGATCCGCCCGACCGCACCACCGCGAGGACGACGATGACCAGCAGCTGTGCGCACGTGCTCGTCCTGCGCGACGACGACCACGTCGGCGTCGCGACGCGCGACCTCGAGGCCGGGACCGCCGTCCCGCTGCCCGACGGCACGACGCTCGTCGTCCGCCACGGTGTCCCCCGCGGGCACAAGGTCGCCCTGCGCGCGGCCCGCACCGGCGCACCGGTCCGCAAGTACGGCCAGTCGATCGGCCGCGCGACGCGCGACATCGCGCGTGGCGACCACGTCCACACGCACAACCTCGGCATGGCCGACGACGAGCGCGCCTACGAGATCGGCACCGCGCGGACGACCCTGCCCGCCCCCGACGCACCGCGCACGTTCGACGGCTACCGCCGCGCGGACGGGCGCTGGGGCACGCGCAACTACGTCGGCATCGTGACGTCGGTCAACTGCTCGGCCTCGACCGCGCGGCTCGTCGCGGACCAGTTCCGCGGGCGCGTCCTGGACGCGTACCCGCACGTCGACGGCGTCGTCGCGCTCACGCACGACACGGGGTGCGGCCTCGTCCCGACGAGCGAGGGCGCGCGCCTCACGCTGCGCACGCTGCGCGGCTACGCCGACCACCCGAACATCGCCGCGCTCCTGGTGCTCGGGCTCGGGTGCGAGATGCTCCCGCCGACGGCCGTGCTCGACGGCCTCGACCTGCCCGCCGACAAGCCCGTGCGCGTGCTGTCGATCCAGGAGACCGGGGGCATCCGCCGCACGGTGCGCGCGGCCGTCGCCGCGATCGAGGAGCTGCTCCCCACGATCGACGCGCTGCGCCGCGAGCCCGCGCCCGTCTCCGAGCTCGTGCTCGGGCTCAACTGCGGCGGCTCCGACGGCTACTCCGGCATCACCGCCAACCCCGCGCTCGGCCGCGCGTCCGACCTGCTGGTCGCGCACGGCGGCACGAGCGTGCTGGCCGAGACGCCCGAGGTGTTCGGCGCCGAGCACCTCCTGCTGCGGCGCGCGGTGTCGCCCGACGTCGCCCAGCGCCTGCTCGACCGGATCGACTGGTGGCAGCAGTACACGGCCGCGGGCGGCGGCACGCTCGACAACAACCCGTCGCCGGGCAACAAGGCGGGCGGGCTCACGACGATCCTCGAGAAGTCGCTCGGCGCGGTCGCCAAGGCCGGAACGGCGGACCTGACCGCCGTGTACGAGTACGCCGAGCGCGTCACGACGCGGGGCCTCGCCTTCATGGACACCCCCGGCTACGACCCGGTGTCCGTCACGGGGCTCGTCGCGGGCGGTGCGACCGTGGTCGTGTTCACCACCGGCCGCGGCTCGGTGCTCGGCTGCAAGCCGACCCCGTCGATCAAGGTCGCGACGAACACCGCGACGTACCTGCGCATGACGGAGGACATGGACCTGAACGCGGGGCGGATCGTCGACGGGACGGCGACGCTCGAGCAGGTGGGTCAGGAGATCTTCGACCTCGTCGTCGAGGTCGCGTCCGGCCGGCAGACCGTGTCCGAGGAGCTCGACCTGGGCGCGGACGAGTTCGTCCCGTGGCAGCTCGGCGCGGTCACCTGACCGCGCCGAGCCGGTGACGCCTCAGCGCGGCGCGTACGACTCGCGCGGCAGGCGCAGCGCGAGGTCGACCGCGGTCTCGACCGCCTCGTCCAGGTCGAGCCGGTGCTCGGCGACGAGCCGCGCGAGGAACCCGGCGTCGATGCGGCGCGCGAGGTCGTGGCGCGCGGGGATCGAGCAGAAGGCGCGCGTGTCGTCGACGAAGCCCGTGGTGTTGTAGAACCCGGCGGTGTCCGTGACGGCCTCGCGGAACCGGCGCATGCCGTCCGGGGTGTCGAGGAACCACCACGGCGCACCGAGCCGCACGGCCGGGTAGACGCCCGCGAGCGGTGCGAGCTCGCGCGAGAACGCGTCCTCGTCGACGGTGAACAGCACCATGCGCAGGCCGGGGTGGTGCCCGAACTGCTCGAGCAGGGGCCGCAGCGCGCGCGTGAACTCGGTCGGCACGGGGATGTCGTAGCCGACGTCCGGGCCGCGCGCGGCGTGCACCGCGGGGTCGTGGTCGCGCAGCACGCCCGCGTGCAGCTGCAGCACCAGACCGTCCTCGCTCGCCATGCGCGCGGTCTCGTAGAGCATGTGGCCCGCGAACGCGGCCGCGTCGGCGGGCTCGACGCGACCGCGCAGCGCGGCGGTGAAGATGCGCTGCGCGTCCCCGTCCGGCAGCGGCGTCGCGTCGGCACCCAGGTGGCCGTGGTCCGACGAGCGTGCGCCCGCGAGCCGGAACGCGCGCCGCCGCTCCTCGAGCGCCTGGACGAGCAGCCGGTACGACGAGAGCTCGTAGCCGACCCGCGCCTCGAGCGCGCGCAGCGCGGCCCGCCAGCCGGGCCGGTCCAGGTGCACCACGGCGTCGGGACGGAACGTGGGCACCACGCGCTCGCCCCAGCCGTCCGCGGCGAGGCGGGCGTGGTCCTCGAGCCCCGAGTCGGCGGCGTCGGTGGTCGACAGGATCTCGAGGTTGAACCGCTCGAACAGCGCGCGCGGCCGGAACTCGGGCCGCGCGAGGCAGTCGACGAGGTGGTCGTAGACCCGGTCGGCCGACGCCGCGGACAGCGGCTCGTCCACGCCGAACACCTCGACGAGCTCGTGCTCGAGCCACAGCCGCGTCGGGGTCCCCCGGAACAGGTGCCAGCGCGAGGCGAACGTCCGCCAGATCGCGCGCGGGTCGGTCTCGACGCTCGTGCCGTCCCGGCGCGGCACGCCGAGCGCGTCCTGCGGCACGCCCTGCGAGACGAGCATGCGGACCAGGTAGTGGTCGGGGACGACGAGGAGCGCGGCCGGGTCGGGGAACGGCTCGTCGTCGGCGAGCAGCGCGGGGTCGACGTGCCCGTGCATCGACACGAGCGGCAGGTCGCGGGTGTGCGCGAAGATCTCGCGCGCCAGCCGGCGCGACGTCGGGTCGGCGGGCAGGGCGCGGTCGGGGTGCAGCGCGCTGGTCGTGGTCGTCATGCTCGCGCCTCTCACGGTGGCGGACGGGACGCGGCGGGGCTGTGCGCGCCTCGGGGTGGCCCGAACGCTACACGGCAAGCGCTTCCCCGGCTACGGTGTGACCGAGATGAAATCGCATTCATCCCGGCCCCGGCCGCGCGCCGCGGCCGCCCAGCACCCACCCACCACCCACCTAGCACCCGCCCAGCACCCCGAGAGGCACCGACGTGACCGCACGCCTGTCCCGCACGACGCTCGCCGACGCGCTCCCCCGCCCGGGCGTCGCCGGTCCCCCGGTCTCGCCCGCGCACACCGGGATCGTGCACCTGGGCCTCGGCGCGTTCCACCGCGCGCACCAGGCGGTGCTCACCGAGGACGCCGCGGCGGCCGACGGCGACGACCGCTGGGGCATCCTCGGCGTCACGCAGCGCTCGGCGCGCGTCGTCGACCAGGTCGCGCCGCAGGACGGCCTGTACGGCGTGCTCACGCTCGACCGCGGGCGCGCGGACCTGCGGGTCGTCGCCGCGCTGCGCGATGCGGTCTTCCCCGGGTCGCCGGGGCCCGGCACGGCGCGCGTGCTCGACACCGTCGCGTCGCCCGGCACGCACGTCGTGACGCTCACCGTGACGGAGAAGGGATACCGCCTGGGTGCGGGCGGGGGCGCGGACCTGTCCGACGAGGGCGTCCGCGCCGACCTCGCGGCGCTCCGGGACCGCAGCGACGCCCCGACACGGTCGGCCACCGGGCTGCTCGTGCGCGCGCTCGACCGTCGGCGCCGCGCCGACGCCGGACCGCTCACCGTGGTGTGCTGCGACAACCTCACGGGCAACGGACGCGTGCTGCGCCGCGTGGTCGACGACCTGCTGGCCGCCGCGGGCGACGACGACCTGCGCGCGTGGGTCGAGGAGTCGGTGCGCTTCCCGTCGACGATGGTGGACCGGATCGTCCCCGCGACCACGCCCGAGCACCGGGCGCAGGCCGAGGAGCTGCTCGGCCTGCGTGACGACGCGCTCGTGGTCGGCGAGCCGTTCACGCAGTGGGTGCTCGAGGACGCGTTCGCCGGACCGCGGCCCGCGTGGGAGAAGGCGGGCGCGACGCTCACCACGGACGTCGAGCCCTACGAGCGCGCGAAGCTGCGGCTGCTCAACGCGACGCACTCGCTGCTCGCGTACGCGGGTGCGCTGCGCGGCCACGCGACGATCGCGCAGGCCGTGCAGGACGACGAGCTGGCGTCCTGGGCACGCGCGTTCACGGACGCCGACGTCCTGCCGACGCTCGACGCGCCCGACGGTGCGGACCTGGTCGCCTACCGCGACTCGCTGCTGCACCGGTTCGCCAACCCCGCGACGGGCCACACGACCGTGCAGGTCGCGATGGACGGCTCGGTCAAGCTCCCGCAGCGGCTCCTGGGCACGGTGCGCGACCGCCTCGCGGCCGGTGCGGTGCCCGAGCACGCCGCGCTCGTCGTCGCCGCGTGGCTGGCGTACGTGCGCAAGACGACGACGGGCGCGCTCGTCGTCGCGGGGCGCGAGGTGACGCTCGACGACCCGCTCGCGGACGCGCTCGCGGACGCGGCCGCGGGACCGGCGGCGGGGCTCGCGGACCGGCTGCTGCGCGTCGAGGCGGTGTTCGGCCCGGACCTCGCCGAGCACGCGGCGTTCCGGTCGGCGGTGCGCGCGGCCCTCGCGCAGCTCGGCGTGCGCTGACGGCCGGACGTTGACCTCGCGGTCGTCGTGCGGAACGATGGAAAGCGCATTCCCACACGGGACCAGCCGACCGGAGGACCACGTGACCACCCGCACCCTGCGCATCGCCATGAACGGCATCACCGGCCGGATGGGCTACCGCCAGCACCTCGTCCGCTCGATCCTGCCGATCCGGGAGCAGGGCGGCATCACGCTCGCCGACGGCACCCGCGTGCAGGTCGAGCCCGTGCTCGTCGGCCGCAACGCCGACAAGGTCCGCGAGATCGCCGCCCGCCACGGCGTCGAGCTCTGGAGCACCGACCTCGACGCGGTCGTCGACGACCCGGCGACCGACGTCGTGTTCGACGCGTCCATGACGAGCCTGCGCGCCGCGACGCTCGCGCACGCCATGACGGCCGGCAAGCACGTCTACACCGAGAAGCCCACCGCCGAGACGCTCGCCGAGGCCGTCGACCTCGCGCGGCTGGGCGAGCGGACGGGCGTCACCGCGGGCGTCGTGCACGACAAGCTCTACCTGCCGGGCCTGGTCAAGCTGCGCCGGCTCGTCGACGAGGGGTTCTTCGGCCGCATCCTGTCGCTGCGCGGCGAGTTCGGGTACTGGGTGTTCGAGGGCGAGCACCAGGCGGCGCAGCGACCGTCGTGGAACTACCGCAGCGAGGACGGCGGCGGCATGACCACCGACATGTTCTGCCACTGGAACTACGTGCTCGAGGGCATCCTCGGCACCGTCCGCACCGTCACCGCCACCACGGCCACGCACATCCCGACGCGCTGGGACGAGCAGGGGCGCGAGTACCGCGCGACCGCCGACGACGCCGCCTACGCGATCTTCGACGTCGTCACACCCGGCGGCGACCCGGTCGTCGCGCAGATCAACTCGTCGTGGGCCGTGCGCGTGCACCGCGACGAGCTCGTCGAGTTCCAGGTCGACGGCACGCACGGCTCGGCCGTCGCGGGGCTGCGCCGCTGCGTCGCGCAGCACCGCGCGCACACGCCCAAGCCCGTCTGGAACCCCGACCTGCCCGTCACCGAGCCGTTCCGCGAGCAGTGGCTCGAGGTGCCCGACAACGGCGACCGCGACAACGGCTTCAAGCTCCAGTGGGAGGAGTTCCTCGCCGACGTCGCGACGGGCCGCCCGCACCGGTACGGCCTGCTGTCCGCGGCGCGCGGCGTGCAGCTCGCCGAGCTCGGGCTGCAGTCCTCGGCGCAGGGGCGCCGCCTCGACGTGCCGGAGATCGTGCTGTGACGGCCGACCTGTCGCGGCTGTCGCTCAACACCGCGACGACCAAGCGCTGGACGCTCGAGGAGGCCGTGGCGGGCGCGGCGCGCGCCGGGCTCGGGGCCGTCGGGCTGTGGCGCGACCGCGTCGAGGAGGTCGGCGCGGCGCGTGCGGCCGCGCTCGTCGCGCAGGCCGGTCTGCGGGTCTCGTCGCTGTGCCGCGGGGGGTTCCTCACGTCCGACGACGAGCGCGGCCGACGCGCCGCCCTCGACGACAACCGCCGCGCGATCGAGCAGGCCGCGACGCTCGGGACGCGCGAGCTCGTCATGGTCGTCGGCGGGCTGACCGCCGCGCCGGGCCCCGAGACCGCGGCGCTGCCCTACCCCGGCCCCGCCGACCCGGCGCGCGACCTCGTCGCGACGCGGGCGCGCGTCGCGGACCGGCTCGCCGAGCTCGCACCCGTCGCCGCCGAGCACGGCGTGCGGCTCGCGCTCGAGCCCCTGCACCCGCTGTTCGCCGCGGACCGCGCGGTGGTGAGCACGCTCGGCCAGGCGCTCGACCTCGCCGCACCGTTCGACCCCGCGGTCGTCGGCGTCGTCGTCGACACCTACCACGTGTGGTGGGACCCGGACCTGGCAGGGCAGGTCGCCCGCGCCGGCCGCGAGGGGCGGATCGCGGCGTACCAGGTGTGCGACTGGGTGCTCCCCCTGTCGACGCCCGCGCTGCACTCGCGCGCGCACGTGGGCGACGGCTACGTCGACTTCGCCACGATCACCGGCTGGGTGCGCGACGCGGGCTACACGGGCGACGTCGAGGTCGAGATCTTCCGCGACGACGTGTGGGACGCCCCCGGGGACCGGACCGTCGCGACGCTCGTCGAGCGCTGCACGAGGCACGTGCTCCCGTACCTGTGAGGCGCCGACCGCCTCAGCGCACGGCGCCGCGCTCGCGGAAGTCGCGCCAGACGTTCTCGAAGAAGTCGTCGTCCGCGGGCAGCGGGCGGCGGGGCCGCCACCGCAGCACGGGCTCGCCCGCGGGGTCGTCGGGCGCGCGACGGACGACCGCGCGCCACGCGTCCGGGGTGCCGCGCTCGTCGTCGCGCGCCGCACCCGCGCAGCCCGGCGGGCGCCACGCGGCCTCCTGCACCTCGTCGTCGAGCGCACCCTCGTCGAGCCGGGTGCGGAACTCCTCCGGGAGGTCCAGCTCCACGTCGGCGTCGGGCCCGTGCCCGACGCGCGGCAGGTCGCCCGCGGGATCGCTGTACAGGACTGACCCGCGCGAGCGGCCGCCGTGCGCCACGTAGTCCGCCATGGCGGACAGGTACACGTACGCCGCGGTGAGGGTGTCGCGGACGAGGAACACCCGGTTCACCGAGCGCCGCGAGGACACGTCGGCGCTCACGGTCCGCTCGTACTCCGCGAGCCACGCGTGCACCTGGTCGAGCGCCGCCCGGATCGACGCCGCGGAGCGCACCGGGCCGGCGTGCGCGCTCATGAGCTCCTGCACGCGGCGCAGCAGGTCACCCGTGTCCTCGGCCCAGCCCGCCGCGGCGCGCGCGGCCGCGCCCGCCACGAGCCCGACGGCCGCGTCGTGCACCCCGCGGGCCGCCGCGACGAACCGGTCGAGCGGCACGGGGTCGTCGGTGCGGCGCGCGGCGATCATCTGCGCGGCTCGCGTCGCCCCGACCTGCCCGCTGTTGAGCGCCGCCCCGCCCGGACGGTAGACGCCGTGCGCCCCGGCCGCCTCGCCCACGGGGAACAGCCCGCGCACGTTCGACTCCCACCACGCATCGACCACGAGGCCACCGTTGTTGTGCTGCGCGCACACGTCGACCTCGAGCAGGTCGGTCTCGAGGTCCACGTACGGGTTCTTGCGCAGGTAGAACTGGTAGGCGGGCTCGTTCATGCGACGCAGCCGCTGCACGGGCGTGCCGAACAGCACCCCGGCGCGCGCGAGGTAGTCGCGGGCCTCGGGCGCGAGCGCCGAGGCGTCGAGCTCGTCGCGCACGGGGTTGCGGCGGAAGTCCAGGAAGACGCGCCGCCCCCGCAGCACGGTCTCGCGGTACACGAGCAGGTCGACGAGCGACGAGCCGTCGCGGGCCTTGCGCACGTCGAACGGCCACTGGTATCCCTTGAGGAAGACCAGGCTCAGCAGGCGCCCGTAGTCATCGATCGCCTCGGTGAGGAACTCGCGCTCGTCGCCGCCGTCCGCGTCCGTCGACACGAACCGCGGCAGGACCTGCATGTAGGTCCCGGACACGTTCCACCGCGGGTGCGTGGACGCGAGCCCGAACTGCCACTCGGTGAGGTTCTTGCCGTGCACGCCCGCGCGGAACGCCGCCCCCGCGGCCCCCCACTGGCCGTGCGGGAACACGCGCGTCGCGTACATCCCGGCGGGCCCGCCGGTCGCGTAGACCACGTTGGTGCACCGCAGGAGCCAGAACGGCGAGCGCCGGCCGTCGTGCGGCACGTCGGTGCGCAGCACGAGCAGCCCGACGACCGCGCGCCCGCCGGGCGCGGGCACCGTGACCAGGTCGACCACGCGGCACGCGTCGAGCACGCGCGTGCCGTTGTGCGCGACCTTGGCCTCGAGCCGCTCGACCATCGTGCGGCTCGTGTAGGGCCCGACGGACGTCGCGCGGCGCCGCGGGTCGTGGTCGGTCTTGTAGCCGACGAACTCCCCGAACCGGTTCTGCGGGAACGGCACCCCGAGGTCGCACAGGCGCAGGAACCCGCGCGCCGACAGCGCGGCCTCCGCGAGCGCGTTGTCGCCGTCCATCGCCCCGCCCGAGAAGAGCGTCTGCGCCATCTCGTGCACCGAGTCGCCGTCGCCGCCGCTCAGCGTGAGCTTGTAGTACGTCTGCTTGTCCGAGCCGGCGTTGCGCGACGCGCCCGCGCGGACCTTGTCGGCCACCATGACGACGTCGTCCTGGCCGAGCTCCCACAGCCGGTCGGCCGCGCAGAACCCCGCCGAGCCGGTCCCGACGACGACCGTGTTGGCGGTGACGACCGGGACGTCGACGTCGCCCAGGCGGACGAGCACGGGGTCGTGGCGGTGCGGCATCGTCGGCTCCTCGGTTCGGCTCACGCGGGGCCCGCGTGCGGGGCGGTTCGGGTCACACCACGGGTCGCAGTGCAGGTCACGGTGCAGGTCACAGCACGGGCAGGTGCATGCCGCCGTCGACGTGGAGGACCTCACCCGTCGAGTACGGCGTCTGCCCCGAGCACAGCAGCGCGACCGCACCCGCGACGTCGGCCGGGCGGCCCCAGCGCGCGAGCGGCGCGAGACCGTCCGCGAGCAGCGCGTCGTAGCGCTGCGCGACGCCCGCGGTCATGTCGGTCGCGATCACCCCGGGGCGCACCTCGTGGACCGCGATCCCCTCGGGCGCGAGCCGCACCGCCCACAGGCGCGTCGCCATCGCGACGCCCGCCTTCGACACGCAGTAGTCGCCGCGGTTGGTCGAGACGGTCGTCGCCGAGATCGACGAGACGTTGACGATCGCGGCCACGGGCTCGTCGGGCGGTGCGGCCTGCGGTGCGGGCAGCGGGCCGCGCAGCGCGATCACGCGGCGCGCGAACTCCTGCGTGAGGAAGTACGGGCCGCGCAGGTTGATGCCGAGCACGCGGTCGAACGACTCGGTCGTGGCGTCGAGCAGGTCGGCGCGCTGCGCGGGCGCGACGCCGGCGTTGTTGACGAGCACGTCGAGCCGGCCCCACGCGTCGACGGCGTCCTGCACGTACCGCACGTGGTCCGCGGGCTCGGCGACCGAGCCGCGCACGTAGCGCACCGCGTCGGGCGACCCCGCGAGCCCGCGCAGCTCGGCGAGGACGTCGTGCGGCTCGTCGCGCGTCGCGAGGATCGAGACCGCGTACCCGTCGGCGACGAGCCGTCGGCTGATGCCGAGCCCGATGCCCCGGTTGCCGCCGGTGATGAGCGCGACGCGCACGGCCGCCTCCCCTCGTCGTCGAGTCGTGCGACGCTGCGCGCCGCGGTCCGATCGTGGCAGACGCGAGGGGGTCACGGCAAGCGCTTTCCCGCGCTAGATCGGCAGCCCGAGGTCGTCGACCAGCACCGCCTGGCCCGTCTCCAGGGAGCGGTTCGCCGCGATCCCCACCGCGACGGCCCGCAGCCCGTCCGCCATGCCCGCGCTGCGCCCCAGCGGGTCGTCGGACCGGCGCAGGTGGCGGCGGAACACGTCCTTGAGCAGGATCGCGTCCCCGCCGCCGTGCCCGCCGATGCCCGCCGGGATCGGCACCTCGCGCGGCGCTTCCCAGTGCCGCTGCACGACGAGCCGCTCGCCCTCGGGCCGCACCCGCTGCCCGCCGACCGCCACGGGCGTCGCGGACGGGTCGAGCACCGCGCGGCCGTCGTCGTCCACCGCGATCGCGCCGCGCTCGACCACCTCGAGCTCGGCCCGCCCCGCGGTGCCGTTGATCGCCACGCGGTACCCCTCCCACGGGCTGTGCGCGTTGAGCGCGTACGTCATCGACGCACCGCCCCGGTAGTCGACCACGAGCGACAGGTTGTCCTCGATCGTGACGCCGGGCGCGAACACGTCCCGGTCACGCAGGTAGCCGTCGTGGTGCTCGGCGTCGAGGTAGAGCGCCGCGAGGCGCGCGTCGCGCGTCAGGTCGAGCGCGAACGGGTCGCCCTGCACCCCCGTGCCCCGCGCGGGCCGGGGCCCCAGGCCGCGCGCGGCGGCGTTCGCGTCGCCGTAGAACCGCAGCCCGCCCGACGCGAACACGCGCGCCGGCACGTCGTCCAGCCACCAGTTCACGAGGTCGACGTGGTGGCTCGACTTGTGCACCTGCAGCCCGCCCGACCAGTCCTTGTCGCGATGCCAGCGCCGGAAGTAGTCCGCGCCGTGCACGGTGTCGAGCACCCACTCGAAGTGCACCGACGTCACGGTCCCGATCTCGCCCGACGCGACCACCTCGCGCAGCGTCGAGTTCCGGGGCGAGTACCGGTAGTTGAACGTCATGACGACGTCGCGCCCGCTGCGGCGCACCGCGTCGGCGATCGCGCGGCACCCCTCGACGGTCGTCGTCAGCGGCTTCTCCACGACGACGTCGGCGCCCGCGTCGAGCGCGCGCGACACGAGGTCGGCGTGCGTGCGGTCGGGCGACGTCACGACGACCGCGTCGACGCGCTCGTCGGCCAGCATGCGCTCGAGGCCGTCGGGCGCGTACCGCGGCAGGCCCAGCGGCTCGTCGCGGCCGAGCGCGCGCGCGGCGTGCGCGTCGTAGTACGCGATGCGCGCGGGGTTCGGGTCCAGCCACGCCACGAGCTGCGCGACGTCGGCGTGCTCGCCCGTGACCGCGTCGACGTACATGCCCGCGCGGTGCCCCGTGCCGACGACCGCGTACCGTCGCCGCTCACCGGGCGGAGCGGGCGCGTAGTCGGGGACCACCCCCTCGCCCGGCGCGGTCGACCGGTGCGACGCGGGGCGTGGCGCCGTGGGGTTCTGGTCGCTCGGCTCGGGCACGTGCTCCTCCTAGGGTCGGGTGAGCGGAGCGGCGGACGTCGCGGCGAGCGCGAACGGCGCACCCAGCTCGGTGAAGGTCGCGGGCTCGAGCGCGGCCCTCCCGCACCACGCCGCGATCCCGGAGACGACGGGGTGCCGGTCCTGCCCGACGCCGCGCCAGCGCACGTGCGACGCGGGGACCTGCCGGGGGTCGGGGGCGAGCCGCACGGCGTCGAGCACGCGCATGAACGCGCCGGTCGACGCGACGTCGCAGCGCAGCGCACGGCTCGCGTCCGCGCGCGCGGCGAGCAGGTCGTCGAGCAGGTCGACGCGCGCGAACGTGCGCCGCCACGAGGTCCCCCCGGCGTGCACCTCGAGGTCGTCGTGCTCGTAGCGCAGCGTGGCCTCGCCCGCGGTGCCCCGCACGACGACGCGCGCGGGTGTCCGGGCGGGTGCCGCGAGCGTGAGCCCGGCGCCGACGGCGACCCCGCCGGCGGTCCGCACGACGAGCGAGGACGTGTCGTCGGCCTCGATGGCGTGCGCGTGGAGCTGGTCGAGCCGCACGTCCTGCACGTCCGCCGCGGTGCGCGCCCCCGCGACCAGCAGCGCGGTCGCGACCGCGTGCGCGAGCGGGTTGGTCACGACCCCGTCGACGACGTCGACACCGTCCAGCGTGCGGCGACCCGCCCACGGGGCGCGCGCGTAGTACGCCGCGGTCCGCACCCACGTGCCGATCGCCCCCACCACCCGCACGTCGCCGAGCGCGCCCGACGCGACGAGCCGCACGAGCTCGTCGACCGCCGTCGAGCCGAACGTCTGGAAGCCGACCTGGCAGCGCCGGCCCGTCTCCGCGACGACCTCGACGAGCTCGGCGTGCTCCGCGAGCGACGCGACCGTCGGCTTCTCGAGCAGCACGTCGCACCCCGCGCGCAGCGCCGTGCGGGCGAGCGGCAGGTGCGTGTGGATCGGGGTCGCGAGCACGACGACGTCCGGCCGGTCGGGTCCGCCCAGCAGCTCGTCGAGGCTCGCCGACCAGCGCGTGCCGGGCGGGACGTACGTGAGCCCGGCCACGGGTCGCGGGTCGACGACGGCCGCGAGCCGTGCCGCACCGCGCTCCGCGAGCCGCAGCACGTTCCGCACGTGCGTGCTCCCGTGGCCGTGCACGCCGACCACGGCGACCGCGGGGGTGCCCGTCATGCCCAGGCGCCCGCCGCGAGCGCGTCCGCCTCGTCGCCGTCGACCGCGCGGTCGAGCACGACCGCGGCCATCCGCACGACGAGCTCGTCGCCGTGCGCCACACGCAGCGGCTCGTCCCATGCGAGGGCCGGACCCGCGCCCACGTACTCCGCGACACGCGCGAACCAGGGCCGCACGGCGTCCGGGTCCTGCACGAGCAGGAGCGTCGTGGCCGCGGTGTCGCGTCGCTGCACGAACGCGAGCCAGGGCGAGTCGCTGCCGTGCACCGACGCCTCCCCGACGAGCCCGCGCCCGAGCGCGAGCGTCGCGTGCGCGCCCGGCAGCCGCCAGAACAGCCCGCCGTAGCCGGCGTTCGCGCGGCCGTTGGTCCCGGGGCTCTCGATCTGCAGGTCACGCTCGGTCGCGCGCAGCACCGACGTCCAGCGCAGCGTCCAGCCACCGGGTGCGGGTGCGGCCGCGAGCGTGCGCGTCTCGCGCAGCAGCACCTCGTCGTGCTCGTCGTACCAGACGACCTCGTCGGTCACGGACGTGGCGTCGGGCGCGACGCGCGCGCCCTGGCCGACCTGCCGACCGTGGTTCGGCAGGAGCGTCGGCCCCTCGTCGCGCACGTACGTCCGGCCGCCCCAGTACGACGTGCCGTTGACGACCGGGACCGCCATGGAGACGCCGTAGTGGTGCCGGTGGTCGACCGGGCTGGTCTCGGTGAGGGACACCCCGGCGGCGGACCGGACGGGGTGCAGGTGCGGCCGCGGCGCGTGCACCCGCGGGACGCGGTCGCCCGGCTCGTACCGCACGAGGGGCAGCTCGGCGCCCTCGTCGGACACACCGTCGAGCAGCAGGACGCCGCCCTCGGTCCGCCAGCGCACCTGCGCCACGGTCGGCGCCGTGCGGGCGGGCGCGCGGTCCGCCGTCGACGCGCCCACCGCGGGCGGGACCGGCCCCGTGCTCGCCCGCACCGCGAGCCGGGGGCGCACGGGGCTGTCGAGCGGTTCGACGCCCGTGCCGAGGCCGACGAGCGCGCCGAGCCGGCCCCAGGCCGACCGCCCGAGCTCGACCTGCGGGACGGTCGCCGTGGTGAGCGACGGGACGGAGAACCGGGCGAGCTCGATGTCGTCGAACCCCGTGACCGACAGGTCGCCCGGCACCGCGACGCCCAGCTCGTTGAGCCGCGCCAGCAGACCGAACGCGACCAGGTCGTTGTACGCGACGACCGCGGTCGCGCGCGAGGCGAGCACGTCCCCCGCCGCGGCGTAGCCGCTGTCGACGGACGAGCCGGCCGCGCACTCGGACAGCCGGACCTCGGCGCGGCGCGCGGCCGCCGTGCGCAGCGCCGCGAGCCGCGCGGCGTGCGACGCGCTCGCGACGGGGCCCGCGAGGTAGAGCAGGTGCCGGTGGCCGAGCCCGACGAGGTGCTCGACGATCTCCTCGATCCCGGCCGCGTAGTCGATCGCGAGCGTCGGGGTGGCGCCGTCGGGCTCGCGGTTGATCACGACGACGGGCCCGACCTCGGGCAGGAGGGCGCGCAGCTCGGCCTCGGGCATGCGCGGCGAGACGAGCACGAGGGCGTCGCACCGCAGCCGGGCGTCGAGCGCGACCTGACGCTCGTCGGACGCGGTCTCGCTCGTGTCCGCGACGAGCACGCGGTAGCCGTCCTCGGCGGCCGCGGCGGAGACGCCCCGCAGGATCTGCTGGAACATGGGGTTGGCGAGGTCCGGCACGACGACGGCGACGGTGTTGGTGCGCCCGAGCGACAGGCTCCGCGCGACGGTGCTGGGGCGGTAGTGCAGACGCTCGGCGACCTCGCGGACGCGCTGCGCGAGGTCCTCGTCGACCGTGACCCGGCCGTTCATGACGCGCGAGACCGTCGCACGCGAGACGCCGGCGGCCTGCGCCACCTCGGCGATCGTGGGCGCCGGTCTGGCCCACGCGTTCTGCGTCACTGCCGCCTCCTCCGAAGGGCTCGTCGGGCCGACCGCGAGCGGCGCACGGCTGCCGGGACGTCGTCCCGCCGCGCCCGCACCGGGTCGGCTCGTGCCGAACATACACGATGAGAAACCGGTTCCCATCACTCTGGCACGGTGCTACGGTACCCGCCAAGGAACCGGTTTCCCGTAATGCGTGAGTCACGAAGAGGTGATGACGATGTCCGTGGTGTCCGAGTTGCGACGCGTCTCCGGGGCGCGTCGCGGCGGCCCCCCGGGGAGCCCCGGCACCCCCACCGGTGACGGTGCGCCGGCCGCCCGGCCGGGACGCCGCGGGGACGGGAGGTCGGCCGCGCTCTTCCTCGCGCCCTGGTTCCTCGGGCTCGCGTTCATCACGGTCGGCCCGATGGCCGCCTCCGCGTACCTGTCCTTCACGGACTACGACCTGCTCCAGCCGCCCGAATGGATCGGCCTGGACAACTACACGCGGATGCTCGACGACCCGCGGCTGCACAAGTCGCTCGTCGTGACGTTCACGTACGTGCTGACCGCGGTGCCGCTGCAGCTCGTCGTCGCGCTCGGGCTCGCGATGCTGCTCGACCGCGGGATGCGCGGGCTCGCGTTCTACCGCTCCGTGTTCTACCTGCCGTCGCTGCTCGGCGGGTCGGTCGCGGTGGCGATCCTGTGGCGCGAGGTGTTCGGCGTCGACGGCCTCGTCAACGCGTTCCTCGGCCTGTTCGGCGTCGAGGGCAAGGGGTGGGTGTCGTCACCCGACACGGCGCTCGGCACGCTCGTGGTCCTGCACGTGTGGACGTTCGGCGCGCCCATGATCATCTTCCTCGCGGGGCTGCGGCAGATCCCCGAGATGTACTACGAGGCCGCCTCGATCGACGGCGCCGGCCGGGTCCGCCAGTTCTTCTCGATCACGGTCCCGCTGCTGACGCCGATCATCTTCTTCAACCTGGTCCTGCAGGTCATCGGCGCGTTCCAGAGCTTCACGCAGGCGTTCGTCGTCTCGGGCGGCACCGGCGGCCCCGCGGACTCGACGCTCTTCTACACGCTGTACCTCTACCAGAAGGGCTTCGCGTCCCTCGACATGGGATACGCGTCGGCGATGGCGTGGCTGCTGCTGCTCGTCGTCGGCGCCATGACGGCCCTGAACTTCCTCGCCTCCAAGTACTGGGTGTTCTACGGTGACTGAGCTCGTGACGCGACCCGATCCCGCCGCGGGCGTGCACGCGTCCCGCCCCGACTCCCGCACCGCACCGGCGCCCGGGCCGCACGTGCGACGTCGGCGTCGCCGGCGCGCCGCCGTGCGCTCGACCCTCCGGCACGTCGGCCTGGTCGCGCTCGCGCTCGTCATGCTCTACCCGCTGATCTGGCTGCTCGCGAGCTCGCTCAAGCCGAACGACCTGATCTTCCGCGACCTGTCGGTGATCCCGACCGAGGTCGACCTGTCGAACTACACCGAGGGCTGGAACGCGCTGACGTACCCGTTCAGCCGCTACCTGCTCAACTCCGCGGTGATCGTGCTCGGTTCGCTGCTCGGCAACCTCGTCGCCTGCTCGATGGCCGCCTACGCGTTCGCCCGGCTCGAGTTCCGGGGCCGGCGGCTGTGGTTCGCGGTCATGCTCATGTCGATCATGCTGCCGATCCACGTGATCATCGTGCCGCAGTACGTGATGTTCTCCCGGCTCGAGTGGATCAACACGTTCCTGCCGCTCATCGTGCCGAAGCTGCTCGCGACCGACGCGTTCTTCATCTTCCTCATGGTCCAGTTCTTCCGCGGCATCCCGCGCGAGCTGGACGAGGCCGCACGGCTCGACGGCTGCGGGCACGTCCGCATCTACGCGCGGATCATGCTCCCGCTGTCGATGCCCGCGCTCGCGACCACGGCGATCTTCACGTTCATCTGGACCTGGAACGACTTCTTCAGCCAGCTGATCTTCCTCACCAAGCCCTCGATGTACACCGCACCCGTCGCGCTGCGGACGTTCCTCGACTCCAGCGGGCAGAGCTCGTGGGGCCCGATGTTCGCGATGTCGATCGTGACGCTCGTCCCGGTGTTCCTCGCGTTCTTGTTCGGCCAGAAGTACCTGGTCAAGGGCATCGCGACCACCGGCATCAAGTAGCACCACGCACGCGCGTCGGGCGGCGGCACCCGCACAGCCGCCGCCCGACGTGGCACGAACCCGAGCCCGGCTCGGGGTGACCAGCACGACGTCGTCTCGTTCAGGAGGAGAACCATGAGACAGGCACGACCGACCCTGGCCAAGCTGGCCACGCTCGCCGCCGTGGGAGCGCTCACGCTCACGGCCTGCGGCACCGACGACAGCCCCGGCGGCACCGGCACGACGGGAGGTGGCGGCGACGAGGACGTCACCATCCGCTTCTCGTGGTGGGGCTCCGACACCCGGCACGAGCTGACCCAGAAGGTCATCGACGCGTTCGAGGCGGAGCACCCGAACATCCACGTCGAGCCCGACTACACCGACTGGGACTCGTACTTCGACAAGCTCAGCACGTCCGTCGCGGGCGGCGACGCGCCCGACGTCATCACGCAGGAGGAGCGCTTCCTCACGGACTACGCGACGCGCGGCGTGCTCGCCGACCTCGGCTCGCTCGGCCTCGACACGGCCAAGATCGACGAGTCGATCCTCGGCTCGGGGACGATCGACGGGAAGCTGTACGGCGTCGCGACCGGCGTCAACGCGTACGTCGTCGTCGCGGACCCGGCCGCGTTCGAGAAGGCCGGCGTCGAGCTGCCCGACGACGAGTCGTGGACCTGGCAGGACTACGTCGACCTCGCGAACGAGATCACCGAGAAGTCCGGCGGCGCCGTGGTGGGCGCGCAGGACTACGGGTTCAACGAGCCCGGGTTCTCGATCTACGCGCGCCAGCGCGGCCAGTCGCTCTACACCGAGGACGGCACGCTCGGCTACGACGAGGCGACGCTCGCGCAGTGGTGGCAGCACTCGCTCGACCTGCAGGCCGGTGGCGGCACGCCGGGTGCAGCCGAGAGCATCGAGATCGACGCGGGCGGGCCCGAGCAGTCGCTCGTCGGGACCGGCAAGGGCGCGATGGCCTGGTTCTGGACGAACCAGCTCACGGCCATCACGTCCGCCGCGGGCCACCCGCTCGAGCTCCTGCGCCCCCCGGGCGAGTCGGAGAACGAGCGCACCGGGATGTACTTCAAGCCCGCGATGTTCTACTCGGTGTCCGCCAAGTCGCAGCACCCGCAGGAGGCCGCGCAGCTCGTCGACTTCCTCGTCAACTCGCAGGAGGCCGGCAAGATCCTGCTCTCCGACCGCGGGCTGCCCGCCAACACCGACGTGCGGGCCGCGGTCGAGACGCAGTTCAACGACACCGACAAGCAGGCCGCCGCGTTCCTCACCGACATCGCGGACGAGATCGTCGACGGCCCGCCCGTCCCGCCCAACGGCGCCGGCGAGGTCGCCGCGATCACGAAGCGGATCAACGAGGAGGTGCTGTTCGCGCGGCTCAGCCCCCAGGACGCCGCCGCACAGTTCACGAACGAGGTGAACACCGCGATCGGGCAGTGACCGTCTGACGCAGGAGGGGCCCCGCCGTCCGGCAGGGCCCCTCCTGCGTGCGCGCGGCGCGTCAGCGGTCGACGCGCGCCGAGCCGCCACCCGCGAGCTTGAGGACCTCGGCCTTGGTGACCATCGTCGTGTCGCCCGGGGTCGTCATCGCGAGCGCGCCGTGCGCGGCGCCGTACTCGACCGCCGTCGCGAGCGGCAGCCCCTCGAGCAGCCCGTACACCAGGCCGGACGCGAACGAGTCCCCGCCGCCCACGCGGTCCAGGATCTCGAGGCGCTCCCGGTGGGTGGCCTGCACGAGCCCCTCGGCGCGCGACCAGGCGACCGCGCCCCAGTCGTTGACGGACGCCGAGTGCACGGTGCGCAGCGTCGTCGCGATCACCTGGAGGCCGGGGTACGCGGCCGCGACGCGGTCGATCATCGCGGCGAACGCGTCGACCTCGAGGTGCGACAGCGACTCGTCGACGCCCTCGACCTCGAAGCCGAGCGCCGCGGTGAAGTCCTCCTCGTTGCCGATCATGACGTCGACGAACGGCGCGACAGCCCGGTTGACCTCCTGTGCGCGCGCCTGCCCGCCGATCGCCTTCCACAGCGACGGCCGGTAGTTGAGGTCGTACGAGACGACCGTGCCGTGCCGTCGGGCCGCCTGCACGGCGGCGAGCACGGTCTCGGCGGACGTCGGCGACAGCGCGGCGTAGATGCCGCCCGTGTGCAGCCAGCGCACGCCGAGCTCGCCGAACAGGTGGTCCCAGTCCACGTCGTCGGCCCGCAGCTGCGACGCCGCGGTGTGCCCGCGGTCGCTCACGCCGACCGCGCCGCGCACGCCGAACCCGCGCTCGGTGAAGTTGAGGCCGTTGCGCACCTCGCGTCCCACGCCGTCGTACGGGACCCACCGGACGTGGCTCGTGTCGACGCCACCCGTCAGCATGAGGTCCTCGACCAGCCGCCCGACCTCGTTGTCCGCGAGCGCCGTGACGATCGCCGCGCGCTGGTCGAACGCGCGGCGCAGGCCGCGTGCCACGTTGTACTCGCCGCCGCCCTCCCACACGCGCAGCTGCCGGGTCGTGCGGATGCGCCCCTCGCCGGGGTCGAGGCGCAGCATGACCTCGCCGAGCGCGACGACGTCGTAGCGCGTGCTGTCGGCGGGGCGGAGCTCGAGGCGGGTGTGCGGCACGGTGCGGTCCTCCTGGGGCGGGTCGGTCAGCGGGTGGGTCAGCGGGTCGCGTGCGGACGCAGCGAGCCGGCGAGGGTCATGGCGTCGGCGACGAGCGTGCGCAGCGCGTCGTGCGCGCGGGCGGCGACGAGGTCGCGCGGCACCATCCAGGAGCCGCCGACGGCCGCGACGCACGCGAGCGCGAGGTACTCGTGCAGGTTGTGCGGCCCGACTCCGCCCGTGGGTACGAAGCGCACCGCGCGGAACGGGGCCGCGAGCGCCGCGATGGCCGCCGCGCCGCCGCTGGTCCCCGCGGGGAAGAACTTCACGGTCGAGACGCCGAGCTCGAGCGCCGCCTGCACCTCGGTGGCCGTCACGGCCCCGGGCAGCACGGCGACCCCGTGCTCGGCGCAGCGCTCGACGACCGCGCGGCTCGTGCCCGGCGAGACGACGTACCGCGCACCGGCCGCGACGGCCGCGTCGACCTGCTCGGGCGTCAGCACCGTGCCCGCGCCGACGAGGACGTCGCCGCGTGCGGCGAGCGCACGGATCGCGTCCGGGGCGGCCGCCGTGCGGAACGTGACCTCCGCGACGGGCAGCCCGCCCGCGACGAGCGCGTCGCCGAGCGCGGGCGCGTCGGCGGCGTCGTCGACGACGACCACGGGGACGAGGCGGTGACGGGCGAGGTCGACGAGGACGTCCACAGATGCTCCGTTGCGGTAGGCGAAACGTTGATGTCGCTACCCGGAACATCCTGCCATCCCGTGGGCGCGACGTCACCACCGCCGACGGCAACGGACCCCGACAGCCCTCCGCCACGCTCGTCGGACCCGACCGTCCGTCCGCCGACGAGCCCGCGCGGCTCAGGCCGGCAGGTGCAGACCCGCGGGCAGCAGCGGCGGCAGCACCGCGCGCATGCGCGCGTGCACCTCGACCACGCGCTCGTCGTCGAGCCGCTCGACGGGCGCGGTCACGCTCACCGCGGCAACCGGGGCCCCGCCCCGCAGCACGGGCACCGCGACGCACCCGATGCCCGGCTCGTTCTCCTGGTCCTCGACCGCGCGTCCCGTGGCCCGCGCGCTCTCGAGCGCGGCCCACACGCGCGCCGCGTCCGCCGGTGCGACGTACCGCGCGAGCGCGGCACGGTCCGTACCGCGGAACGCGAGCAGCGCACGCCCGAGCGCGGTGCGCGCCGCAGGGATCGCACGCCCCACCTGCGACCACACGCGCACCGGCCGGTCCGGCTCGACCTTGTCGAGGTAGACGACGTCGGTGCCGACCAGGACGCCGAGATGGACGAGCTCCGCGACGTCCTGGGACAGCGCGACGAGCGCGGGGTGCAGCAGCACGGCCAGGTTGTCGCCCGCGAGATAGGTCTCCCCGAGCGCGACTGCCGCGCCCCCGAGCGCGTACGCGCCGCCCGGGACCTGGGTCACGAAGTCACGCTGCCGCAGCGCCGCGAGCGTGCGGTGCACGGTCGTCTTGTGCACCCCGGTGCGGGCCGCGAGGTCCGCGAGCACGAGCCCGCGCGGCCCCGCCTCCGCGAGGGTCGTCAGCACCTGCAGCGCGCGGTCCACGCTCTCGATCGGCGACGTCCCGGTCATCACGCACCGCCCGGGAAGCCGAGCTGACGCCACGCCTCGTACGTCGCGACGGCGGCCGCGTTCGTGAGGTTCATCGAGCGGCGGCCGGGCAGCATCGGGATGCGCAGCTCGTCGCAGATCCGCGGGTGCGCGAGCACCTCGGGCGGCAGGCCCGTCGGCTCCGGACCGAACAGCAGCACGTCGTCGTCCCGGTACTCGACGTCCGTGTAGCGGCGCGTGGCGCGCGTCGTGAACGCGAGCACGCGGCCCGGCAGCGCGGCGAGCATCGCGTCGAGGTCCGGGTGCACGACGACGTGCGCGAGGTCGTGGTAGTCGAGCCCCGCGCGGCGCAGCTTCGCCTCGGACAGATCGAACCCGAGCGGCTCGACGAGGTGCAGCGTGGCACCCGTGCCCGCGGCGAGCCGGATCGCGCTGCCGGTGTTGCCGGGGATGCGGGGCTCGAAGTACGCGACGTGCAGCACCGGCACATCCTCGCAGCCCGCGCACGCCGCGTGCCCCCGATCGGCGCGTGGACGGCGGTGCTACCGTCGGCGCGACACGGGAGGACCAGCACTCACATGACGACCACCGGGCACGACGAGACGCTCGCCGGGGCACCCCCCGCGACGAGCGCTGACGTCGCCGACCAGCACGACGAGCCCCGCGGCGCCCACATGACCATCGCGGAGATCGCCGCCGAGGCCGGGGTCTCCGTCCCCACGGTCTCCAAGGTCCTCAACGGCCGGGCCGACGTCGCCGCGGCGACACGGGCCCGCGTCGAGGAGGTCATCGAGCGGCACGGCTACCGTCGCCGCCGCTCCACGACCGGCACCGGGTCGGGGCTCATCGAGCTCGTGTTCCACGAGCTCGACTCGCCGTGGGCGCTGCAGATCATCAGCGGTGTCGAGCGCGTCGCGGGCCCCGAACGCCTCGGGGTCGTGCTGTCCGAGCTGGGCGGTGAGCACCGCCCGCCGCAGCAGTGGCTCGACGACGTGCTCGCGCGCCGCCCGCGCGGCGTGATCTTCGTGCTGTCCGAGCTCGACCCGAGCCAGCAGGCGCAGCTCAAGAGCCGCAACATCCCGTTCGTCGTCGTCGACACGGCCGGTGAGCAGCCCGCGGGCGTGCCCGTCGTCGGCTCGCAGAACTGGGCCGGCGGCCTCGCCGCGACCCGCCACCTGCTGCAGCTCGGGCACCGCCGCATCGGCGTCGTGTCCGGGCCGCGCGACGTCCTGTGCTCGCGCGCACGCGTCGACGGCTACCGGTCGGCGCTCGACGAGGCCGGTCTCGCCTACGACCCGGACCTGGTCCGGTGGGGCAACTTCTTCGTCGACGGCGGCTACGAGCACGGCCGCGAGCTGCTGAGCCGCCCCGACCGGCCGACCGCGATCTTCGCGGGCGCCGACTTCCAGGCGCTCGGCGTCATCCGCGCCGCACGCGAGCTGGGGCTGCGCATCCCCGAGGACCTCTCGGTCGTCGGGTACGACGACCTCCCGGTCACCGAGTGGATGCAGCCCGGCCTGACGACCGTGCGGCAGCCCCTCGCCGACATGGCGGCGACCGCGGCGCGCATGCTCATCGAGATCGCCGGCGGCGCCCGGCCCGCGAACCTGCGGATCGACCTCGCGACCGAGCTCGTCGTCCGCAACAGCACCGCCGCCCCCGCCTGACGGCCGGCCCGGGCCTGCCTGTCGGAGCCGGCGCAGCGTTCAGATCGGCGCAGCGTCAGGCCGGTGTTGCGTCAGGTCGCGTCGAGACCGAGCGCGCGCAGCGCTTCGTCGACGACCTCGTCGGGTGTCCCGCCGATCGGCACGACCACCCCGGGCTCGTCGTCCTCCAGGGGTTCGAGCGTCGCGATCTGGGACGGGAGCAGCGTCACGGGCATGAAGTGGTCGGTGCGCTGCGCCATGCGGTCGCCGATGAGCGCCGGGTCGCCCGCGAGGTGCACGAACCGCACGTCACCCTCGGCGGCGCGCAGCACGTCCCGGTAGGTCCGACGCAGCGCGGAGCACGTCACGACCGTGTCCCGCCCCGCCCGGTCCTGCGCGGTGACCCACGCGGCGAGCTCCGCGAGCCACGGCGCGCGGTCCGCGTCGGTCAGCGGCGTCCCGGCCGCCATCTTCGCGACGTTCGCCGCGGGGTGGAAGTCGTCCGCCTCCGCGAACGTCCGCCCGAGCCGCCGCGCGATCCCCTGCGCCACGGTCGTCTTGCCGGAGCCCGCGACCCCCATCACCACCAGATGCTGCACGCCCACCCTCCATCCCGACACCACTCCCCACACCCCCGGCCGCCCCGAGGCTACTTCCCCACCACCACCACCCCCACCAGCCGCGAGTTCGTCGCATCCTGACGATTTCGTCGGCCATAGCCCACTCCCCCATCCATCTCCAACGAACTCACGCACCCCCGACTCACTCACCCACCCCGGAGGAGCTCATCCACCCTTGACGACTCCCACCCCTGCCTCGCCCTCCCCCTGACTCCCCTCCCACCCCTGACTCCACTCCCACCCCTGACTCGCCGCCGCCGAGGCGGTCCCATCCCTGCCAGCCGCGAGTTCGTCGCATCCAGACGATTTCGTCGGCCGTAGCCCACTCACCCATCCATCTCCAACGACCTCACGCACACCCCCGACGGACGCACCCGGCCCGGACGAGTTCCCCCACTGGCACACCGCCACCGACACGGCCCACCCCTGCCCGCCGCGAGTTCGTCGCATCCTGACGGTTTCGTCGGCGATAGCCCACTCACCGATCCATCTCCGACTAACTCGCGGTACGCGGGTCGGGGTGTGGTGATGCGGGGCGGGGTGGCGGTGGAGGGTGGGACACGGTAGGAAGGGGCTGCGCTCGGGCTGCTGGTGTGGGCCGCGGTGGGTGAGCGCATCAAGCGGGGGGATACGCGTGCTGGTACTTGTCGTGGCGGGGGTGGTCCTCGGCGGGATCGCGGCCTGGTCGGCCTACGTGCCCGTGGTTCCCGCGGTTGGTCCGCCGACGATGCGGACGTCGCTCGCACTGCGGGCGCTCGCGCTCGGCGGTTCATCCGCGCTGGTCATCGACGTCAACCCCACTCCGTGGCCGGGATGGGCGGTCAGCGCGGCGATCCTCGTCACCGGATGGAGCATCGGCTGGGCATGTCACCGGCGGCGCCCCGCCGAAACGGTCACCGGCCCCTGACCGCCGCACGAGTTCGTCGGATCCGGTCGAGCTCGTCGACTATTGCCGACTCATTCAGCCATCTCCGACTACCTCGCAGGGTGGCGGGTGGGGCGGGATGGCCAGCGGCAAGTGGGGCGGGATCGCCGGTGGCAGGTGGGGCGGAGTAACAGGTGGCAGGTGGGGCGGAGTAACAGGTGGGGCAGGGTGGGCGCGAGTTAGTCGGATTTGGTCGAGGTCGTCGACTATCGCCGACTCACTCATCCGTTTCCGACTACCTCGCGGTGCAGGAGGGGGCAGGGCAGGGGCAGGGCAGGGGCAGGGCAGGTGGGGGTGGGTCAGGGGCGGGGCAGGTGGGGGTAGGTCAGGTGGGTGGGGAGGTGGAGCCGCGGATCACCAGGCGGGTCGGGACCTGGCGGAGCGGGGGCGGGTCCCGGCCCTCGATGCGGGCCAGGAGGAGGTCGGCGGCGAGCGCACCGACGCGTTCGATGGGCGCGGCGACGGTCGTGAGGCCCGGCCGGACCAGGTCGGCGCCGAACACGTCGTCGCACCCGACGACGCTCACGTCCCCCGGCACGTCGACGTCACGCGCGGCGAACCGGTCGAGCATGCCGAACGCGAGCAGGTCGTCGAACGCGAGCACGGCGGTCACACGCCCCGCGGTCACACGCGCGGCGGTCACGCGAGCCGCGAGCACGGCGTCGGCGGCCTCCGCCCCGGCCTCGCGCACGGGCGCGTAGGGGCCGAGCACGACGAGCTCGACGCCGAGCCGACGAGCAGCGGTGCGCAGCGCGGCCCGACGACGCTGGTCCGACCAGGACGTCGGCGGCCCCGCCGCATAGGCGACGCGCCGGTGCCCGAGCGCAGCGAGGTGCTCGAGCGCCCGGACGCTGCCGCCCGCGGTGTCGACGAGCACGCCGCGCCCCGCCCCGCCGGGCAGCGGCCGGTTGAGCGTCACGAGGCGCAGGTCGCGCGCCCATCGCTGCAGCCGGGCGTCGTCGAGCCGGGACGCGGCGAGCACGGCGCCGTCCACGGTCGGTCGCAGCGCGCGCAGCGCGCGGTCCTCGGCGTCGACGGACTCCTCGGTGTCGACGAGCACGTGCACGTAGCCCGCGGCGCGCAGTCGGGCCGCGGTGCCGCGCACGATGCCGAAGTAGTAGGGGTTCGTGACGTCGGGCACGACGAGCGCGACCATGCGCGTGCGACCCGACGAGAGTGCGCGCGCGCTCGGGCTCGGCTCGTAGCCCAGCTCGGCGGCGACGGCCCGCACGTGCTCCTCGGTCGCGGCGCGCAGCCGCCCGGGCCGCGTCAGGGCACGGGACGCGGTCGACACCGCGACCCCGGCACGCTCGGCGACGTCGCGCAGCGTGGGCGGCCGGGCTGGAGGTTCGCCGGTCACACGTCCTCCCGCTGGTCCGGACAAGCTCGTCGGACCATTGTGGCGGCACACAGCAGACACCTGCCGTGTGCCGCCACACACGAGCGCCGGGGGTACCCGACAGCGTCGGTTCAGGGACCCTCGGGCGCGCCGTCCCTCGTGCGCTGCTCGTGCGCACCGATCCGGCGTCCCAGCACGAAGCCGACGACGAAGGGGATCACGACCAGCACGACCGCCCGGAGCGCGAGCGACCCCAGCACGTCGACGATTCCGAGATTCATCGCCACGACGAGGCTCACGACCCCGACGACGAGCCGGGGCTCGACCCATCGCGAGACCGTCGACTTCTCGTCCCGCAGCACGCTGCGCGGCAAGCCCCAGGTGATGCCCCAGATCAGGAAGAGCACCGGCATCGCGACGAGCGAGGTGGCTTCAGCAAGAGTCATCGCACCACACCTCCTTCTGTGCCGTCGCTGCTAGATCCATTGGTCCACGCTGTCCCAGCAGGTTCCGATCCCCAAGACGCTGAAGACCGTCGCACCGACCACCCTGAGCAAGGAGCTCGATCAGGTCCGAGCGGTTCGCCCGGATCGTTGCAGGCTCGTTTGTGCAGGTCAAGGGCCTGTCATGCACGTCTGGTGCGTCTCGGCGCGTCTGCCGTCGACACGCCCAGAGGGTTGCCGCGTCGGCCCTCCGCAGGGTCGCCTCGCGCCGCGCCTCGGGCCTCTGCTCGAACGAACCACGAGCACGGGTGGCAACGGTTGGCAAACGATTGCCAGACGAGCAGGCGCGACCTAGCCTCGGGAACGCGGCGACGCGGCCGCGCGAGGAGGACCTGCCATGTCGCACGAGACCACCACCCCCACCGAGCCCTGGCCGCCCCGCCGCCTGACGGGCACGTCGATCCGCTCGGCCGAGGTGCTCGTCTCCAGCCCGGGCCGCAACTTCGTGACGCTGCGCATCACGACGCACGACGGGGTCGTCGGGCTCGGCGACGCGACGCTCAACGGCCGCGAGCTGTCCGTCGCGTCGTACCTGCACGACCACGTGGTCCCGCTGCTCGTCGGACGCGACGCGCACCAGATCGAGGACACGTGGCAGCTGCTGTACCGGGGGGCGTACTGGCGCCGCGGCCCGGTGACGATGGCGGCGATCGCGGCGGTCGACGTCGCCCTGTGGGACATCAAGGCCAAGCTCGCGGGGATGCCGCTGTACCAGCTCCTCGGCGGTGCGAGCCGCCGCGGAGCGCTCGCCTACGGGCACGCGAGCGGCCGGGACGTGCCCGAGCTGCTGGACTCGGTGCGCCGCCACCTCGACGCGGGGTTCCGCGCGATCCGCGTGCAGACGTCCGTGCCGGGGCTCGACGCGGTGTACGGCGTCGCGGCGCAGGCGAGCGACGGCGGGCGGTACGACTACGAGCCCGCGCAGCGCACGCCTCTGCCGAAGGAGGAGGACTGGGACACGCGCGCGTACCTGCGGCACATCCCGCAGGTGTTCGAGGCGGTGCGCGCGGAGTTCGGCCCCGAGCTGCCGCTGCTGCACGACGGTCACCACCGCATGACCCCGATCCAGGCGGCCCGGCTCGGCAAGGACCTCGAGCCGTACGACCTGTTCTGGCTCGAGGACTGCACGCCCGCGGAGAACCAGGACGCGCTGCGGCTCGTGCGGCAGCACACGACGACACCGCTCGCGATCGGCGAGGTGTTCAACACCGTGTGGGACTACCAGACGCTCGTGCGCGAGCAGCTCATCGACTACGTGCGCTCCGCGGTGACCCACACGGGCGGCATCACCGCGCTGCGCCGCATCCTCGACTTCGCCGCGCAGCACCAGGTCAAGTCCGGCATCCACGGGCCGACGGACATCTCCCCCGTCGGCATGGCCGCCGCGCTGCACCTCGACCTCGCGATCCACAACTTCGGGATCCAGGAGTACATGACGCACGCGGCGGTCACGGGCGAGGTGTTCCGCACGTCGTTCACGTTCACGGACGGTCTGCTGCACCCGGGCGACGAGCCCGGGCTGGGCGTCGGCTACGACGACGACGCGGCGCAGCACCACCCCTACCGGCCGGCGTACCTGCCGGTGAACCGGCTGAAGGACGGCACGGTCCATGACTGGTGACCCCGGCGGGGACGGCACCGCGCTGCACCCCCTGTGGCTCCCCGACGAGGCGTTCGCGCCGCTGGGCCGTCGCCGCGTCCGCCTCGACGCCCCGACCGGCCCCGACCCGGTCCTCGCGACCGTGCACGCCGAGGTCGGCGCCGCGACGCAGCGGTGGGGCGGGCTCGTCGTCGGACCCGACGAACCTGCGGACCTGGTCCTGGGCCTGGACGCGGACCCCGCGCCCGCACCCGACCCGTTCGGGATCGACGAGCGCGCCGCCGAGTCCTTCTCCCTCACGCGCCCGCAGCACGGTCCGACGAGCGTGCTCGCGGCCGGTCCCCGCGGCCTCCTGCACGCGCTGCACCACGTGGTCCGGCTCGGCGACGAGGCGTTCGTCGCGGCGGCGCCCACGCACCACCGCCCCGCCGAGCCGGTCCGCATGCTCGACCACTGGGACAACATGACGGTCCACCCGGTGATGGGGCAGGTCGAGCGCGGCTACGCGGGCGGCTCGATCTTCTACGCGGACGGCAGGGTCCGCGACGACCTGTCGCGCGTCGCCGCCTACGCGCGCGTGCTCGGGTCGCTCGGCATCAACCGCGTCGCGCTCAACAACGTCAACGTGCACGCGACCGAGGCGCGCCTCGTCACGGACCACCTGCCGGACGTCGCCCGCCTCGCGGCGCTGTTCCGCCCGCACGGCATCCGCGTGCACCTCGCGGTGAGCTTCGCGGCACCCGTGACGGTGGGCGGTCTGCCGACGGCGGACCCGCTCGACGCGGAGGTCCAGGCGTGGTGGGACCGCGTCGTCGACGACGTGTACCGCGCGGTCCCGGACTTCGGCGGGTTCGTCGTGAAGGCCGACTCGGAGGGCCAGCCCGGCCCGTTCGGCTACGGTCGCGACCACGCCGACGGGGCGAACCTCCTCGCCCGGGCGCTCGCGCCGCACGGCGGGATCGTGCTGTGGCGGACGTTCGTGTACGACCACCAGCAGGACTGGCGCGATCGTCGGACGGACCGCGCGCGAGCCGTGCACGACCACTTCGTGCCGCTCGACGGTCGGTTCGACGACAACGTGATCCTGCAGGTCAAGCACGGCCCGATGGACTTCCAGGTGCGCGAGCCGGTCTCCCCGGTGCTCGCGGCGCTCCCCCGCACGCGCGTCGCGGTCGAGCTGCAGGTCACGCAGGAGTACACGGGTCAGCAGCGGCACGTGTGCTACCTGGGTCCGTGGTGGTCGCAGATCCTCGCGTTCCGGCCGTGGGGCGCGGGTCCGACGATCGCCGACGTCGCCTCGGGCGACGCGCACGGCGCGACGGCCGGGCCCGGTCAGGCAGGCGGGCCCGGTCTGGCGGGCGGGACGGTCGCGGTCTCCAACGTCGGAGACGACGAGTTCTGGACGGGCCACCCGCTCGCGCAGGCCAACCTGTACGCGTTCGGCCGCCTCGCGTGGGACCCGACGCTCGACCCGGTCGCGGTCCTCGACGAGTGGGTCTCGCTCACGTTCGCCACCGCCGACGGCCCCGTCCCCGACGACGTGCGCAGCACCCTGCACACGCTGCTCGACGACTCCTGGCACGTGTACGAGCAGTACACCGCGCCCCTCGGCGTCGGCTTCATGGTCACGCCCGGCTCGCACTACGGCCCGTCCGTCGACGGCTACGAGTACTCGCCGTGGGGCACCTACCACTTCGCGGACCGCGACGGCATCGGCGTGGACCGCAGCGTCGCGACCGGCACCGGCTACGCGGGGCAGTACCCCTCCCCCTGGCGCGAGTCGTACGAGTCCGTCGAGACCTGCCCCGACGAGCTCCTGCTGTTCTTCCACCACGTCCCGTGGACGCACGTGCTGCACAGCGGCGCATCGGTCGCGCAGCACGTCTACGACACGCACTGGGAGGGCGCTGCCCGCACGCACACCATGGCCGACGCCTGGGCCGCCCTCGCCGGGCGCGTCCCCGACCCGCTGCACGCACGCGTCACCGCGCTCCTCGCCGAGCAGGTCCGCAGCGCGCACGAGTGGCGCGACCAGCTCCGCACCTACGTCCACCGCGCCAGCGGCCTGCCCGACGCCTCCGCGAACCCCATCTACTGACCGGCCCCGCAGCGACTCACCCGAGCGCGATCGCACCGGGACCTCGTCCGACGAGCGTGCGGTCAGGCCGTGAAGCGCGTGCGCGCGTCGGTGACGACGGACGTCGTCGACACGACGAGCCACAGGCACAGCAGCGACGCGAGCGCCCACGTCAACCACTCGGACGTCAGGTACGCGAGGCCGCCCGCGAGCACGACGAGCGACAGGACCCGCAGGGCCGCGCCCGCCCGCGCGGCGAGGTAATAGGCGGCGAGCCGCACGACGTCGCGCGTGCGGAACGCGAACAGCGACGTGAGGACCAGCGCGAGCCCCGCCCACGCGAGCAGCGCGACGGCGATCACGAGCGACACGACACCGCCGGCCCGCGCCGCGCCGTCGAGCGTCCCGGCGTGCGCGACGTTCACGGACAGCACCGCCAGCACCGCGGTCGTCGGGACCCACCAGCGCAGCACGTCGGCGAGGTTGAGGCGGTAGCCGCGCCAGAAGTGCCGGGCGGGGCTCAGGTCGCGGTCGCGCGGCGCGTCGCGCCAGTCGCGCCACGCGAACACCGCGCCGGACGCGGCGGGCCCGAACGGGATCGCGCACAGCACGACGAGCGGGAGCGAGCCGGTCGAGCGGTCGAGCAGCAGGAGCACGACGATCCCCGGCAGCGACGTCAGCAGCACCAGACCCTCGAGCACGAGCACCCAGTACACGAGCGCCGACGCGCGCGAGAGCACGCCGCGGCCCACCTCCGCGTGCTGCTCGTCGTGCGTGGTCACCACGTCAGCCTGCCGCACCCGGACGCCGCTCGTGCGACGCGACCAGACGGTCGTCGTCGCCGCCGAGCAGCCGACGGTCGTCGAGCCCGACGTGACCGTCGCCGTCCGCGGCGCGCACGGGGTGCAGCTCGACGAACGTGACCTCGTGCTGCGCGAGGGGCAGGTCGAGCTCGACGCGGCCGTCGACCACGGGGAGCGTGGTGTGGGTGCGCGCGGGGCGGGCCAGGTCGCGCAGCAGGTCGAGCTGGCGCGTCGTCGGGGACATCGGGCGGCCGAGCTCGCGCCACGCGGCGAACGCGTTGCCGTCGTGCTCGTTCACCCGGTCCCGGACGACGAACGCGGCACCGGTCCCCGCGAGCGGGACGGACAGGTGCACGTCGTGCCGCTGCGGTGCCGCGGGCTCGTCGGTCCCCCCGACCGGCTGCCACGCGAGCACGGTGACCCGGCCGTCGTCGTCGCGGCACACGAGGTGGTCCTCGCCGCGCGCGAGCACGTGCCGGCCGGACCGCGCGAGGAACGCGAACAGGTGGTAGGTCGGCTTGCGCACCTGCCGGTGCGTGAGCAGGCCGAACCCGCCGTGGAACAGCGACGTCGGGACACCCTCCTCCTCGAACACGTCGCAGAACGTCCAGTAGGAGAACGAGTCGACGTGGTCCCCGCCGACGACGAGCACGGGCGCGAGGTAGGCGGCGTTGAACGCGGTGTCGTGGATCGGGTTGTCGGGGCGGTAGCTCGTGTTGTACTCCGTGACGTGCACGGGCAGGTCCGCGAGCGCGGTGCCCGCGAGGTGCGCGCGCGGCGCGGCGAGCTGTTCGAGCAGGCGCTGCGGCGGCTGGAGCGTCTGGTAGGTGCCGAACGGCACGTGCTGCGCCGGGCCCGACGAGTACGCGTGGCGGCTCACGAAGTCCACGGGCAGGTCCCGCGCGGTGACGACGTCCGCGAACGGGGCCCACCAGTCGTCGGACCCGGGCGATATCGTGGGCCCGCCGACCTGCAGCGACGCGTCCACGTCCTTGACGGCCCGCGCCGTGACCTCGTAGAGGCGGAAGTAGTCGGCCTGGCTGCCCGCCCAGAACTGCGCGAGGTTCGGCTCGTTCCACACCTCGAAGGGCCACGTGCGGACCTCGTCGATCCCGTACCGGTCCACGAGGTGCCGCACGAGCGCCGTCACGAGGTCCGCCCACGCGGTCCAGTCGCGCGGCGGCGTGACGTTCCCCCGCCACCAGAACACCGTCCGGTCGCCCGAGGCGAGCGCCGTCGGCATGAACCCGAGCTCGACGAACGGGCGGACGCCGAGCTCCAGGAACGCGTCGTGCACCTGGTCGACGTACGTCCACGCGTACCGCACGCCCGCGCGGTCGTCGTGCTGCCAGGGGCGGTGGACGCCCATGTCGTCGGACAGCAGACCGTGCCCGCGCAGGTACCGGAAGCCGATCTCGTCGCGCACGAGCGCGAGGGACTCGCGGTGGTCGGCGCGCAGCGCGAGGTTGAGGCGGCCGGTCCCGACGCACTCGCGCCAGGCGTCCGACAGGACGCCGACGGGGGCGGCGGGGACGACGACGCGGGTCATGCGGGCTCCTTCTCGGGGGTGGTCTCAGGTGTGGTCTCAGGGCGTGCGTGCGCGGCGGGGGCGACGACGAGCACCGCGTGCGGTTCGAGCTCGAGGTCCTCGCCGCGGCGCACGGCACGCCCGGTCAGCAGGTCGGTGCCCGTCGCGGGTGCGGCGACCGTGACCGGCTGCGCGCCGTGGTGCAGCACGAACGTCACGGACGTCCCGTCGCGCCGCACACGCGTCGTCACCTCGACGCCGGGGGTGTCCGCGCAGGGTCCGACGAGCCCGCGCGCGTCGAGCACGTGCCGCACGAGCCGGTCGACGCCCGTGTCGTCGAGCGCGGTCGCGACGTACCAGGTGCGGCCCGCGCCGGTCGTCGCGCACGTCACCGCGGGAGTCCCCGCGTAGAAGTCCGCGCCGTACGTGCCGAGCACCCGCGTGCCCGCGTCGGGCACGACGACCTCGAGGACCAGCCGCGCGTCGTGCACGCTCGTCGTGCCGTCGAGGTCCAGCGTGACCGGGTTGCTCACGTGCGGGGGCTGCGCATCGGTCTCGTCGATGCGCAGCCCGACGAGGTCGCGCAGGCCGCCGGGCGCGTCGCCGAGGATCACGCGCGCGTCCTCGTCGACCCGGCCCGACAGGAACGTCGTCACGAGGTCGCCACCCGCCGCGACGAACGCGCGCAGCCGGTCCGGCAGGTCGCCCTTGACGAGGTGCAGCAGCGGCGCGACCACCATGTCGTAGCGCGACAGGTCGGCCGTCACCGGCACCACGTCGAGTGCGACGTTCGCCGACCACAGCGCGCGGTGGTAGGCCGTGAGCACGTCGAGGTAGCGCACGTGCCGGTTCGGTCCGTCGGACAGCTCGACGGCCCACCACGAGTCCCAGTCGAGCAGCAGCGCGACCCGCGCGGGCGTCCGGGCCCGCAGCGGGGCCGTGCCGACCGCCGCGAGCCCCGCACCGAGCTGCGCGACCTCGCGGAACACGCGCGTGTCCGTGCGGCCCGAGTGGTCGAGCACCGCGCCGTGGTACTTCTCGCACGCGCCCTGCGACTGACGCATCTGGAAGAACAGCGTCGCGTCCGCACCGTGCGCGACGGACTGCCACGTCCACAGCGCGAGCACCCCCGGCCGCTTCACGGGGTTCACGTCGCGGCTCGCGGTGGTCGACGGCGTCTGCTCCATGACCCAGAACGGCTCGCCGTCCCGGAGCCCCCGCATCGCGTCGTGCGTGAGCGCCATGCGCGCGGCCGTGCGCAGGGGGTCGTCGTCCGCGGGCGGGTAGTTGTCCCACGTCGCGACGCCGAGCTCGGCGGCCCAGCGGTGGTAGTCGACCGGCTGGTACAGGCCCATGAAGTTGGTCGTGACGGGGGTGTGCGGCACGTGCGCGCGGATCGCGCGCTTCTCCGCGACGAACCCGTCGAGCAGCGCGTCGGACATGAAGCGCCGGTAGTCGAGCGTGATGCCGTGGAACGCCGTGTGGTCGGGGCCGCGCCAGTGCTCCGAGAGCGCGTTCGGCGGCTGGACCTGCGCCCAGTCCGTGAACGTGTGGGACCAGAACGTCGCGTTCCACGCCTCGTTGAGCCGGTCGAGCGTGCCGTAGCGGGCCTGCAACCAGCGCCGGAACGCGGCACCGCACCGCTCGCACCAGCACGCCCCGCCGTACTCGTTGCCGACGTGCCACGCGACGACCGCCGGGTGCTGCCCGTAGCGCTGCGCGAGCAGGTCCGCGAGCGCGACGGACAGTCGCCGGAAGTCCGGCGACGACGGGCAGTGGTTGTGCCGCTGCCCGTACACGTGCCGCCGGCCCTCGAAGTCGACGCGGCACGCGTCCGGGTACGCCTGCGCGAGCCACGGCGGCATCGCCCCGCTGGGCGTCGCGAGCACGATCTCGCGGCCCTGCGCGGCGACCTTCTCGACGATCGCGTCGAGCGTCGAGAAGTCGTAGCTGTCCTGCGCGGGCTGCGTGCGCGCCCACGCGAACACCCCGACCGTGAGCGTCGTGATCCCCGCGAGGTCGAACGCGGCCTCGTCGGCGTCCCAGACGTCGCGCGGCCACTGCTCGGGGTTGTAGTCACCGCCGTAGCGGACCTGACGGGCGGGGTGCATGGGTCTCCTCGCGGACGCATCAGCGCGGGCGTCGTCGCGCGTCGTCGTGCTGGTCGTGCGGTGCGCGACGCCGGCCGGTCCGTGCAGGGGCCGGCCGGCGTCGCGGGGTGACGGGCGTCGGTCGAGCGGGGCCGACGCCCGTCGGGGAGTCACCCGCGGTTCGCGAGCGCCTGGTTGTACGTCTCGACGTACTGGTCGACGTTGAGCCCCTTGAGCTCGCCGAGCCACGCGTCCCAGTCGGACATCGGCCGCTTGCCGAGGATGAACGCGGCCGTGTTCTGCACGACGGAGTCGTTGAGCGCCGACTGCAGCAGCGTCACCTGCTCCTGCGCCATCTCGTCGAGCGGTGCGGTCGGGGCCAGCGGCAGCTCGGTCTTGTCCGCCATCGACTCGACGAACTCGACGACCTCGTCGGAGGACATCGACATGACCTCCTCGTCCGACGAGCCGTTGGCGAGCATGAAGACGCCGTTGGAGAAGCCGAAGTCGGCGTTGAGCAGCTTCGTGCCGCCCGGGTTCAGGCCGTTCCAGTCGACGTCCGCCGCGAGGGCGCGCTTGCCGCCGTCCTTCGTGAACGTCGTGCCCTCGACGCCCCACTTGGCGAACTCGAGGCCCTCGTCGGAGTAGTACAGCCAGTCCACGAACTGCAGGAGCGCCTGGAAGTACGGCTTGTCCTTGACCTTCGAGGAGAGCATGAAGCCCGACGCGGTGCGCGAGCCCGCCGCGACGTTGTCACCGCCGGGCCCCGCCGGGACGCGGATGAGCCGCAGCTCGGCGTCGGTGCCGGCGTCTGCGAACGACGTCCGGTACGTGTTGATCTCCTGCGTGTTGCCGGCGATCGTCTGCGACTCGCCCGACGTGAACTTCTGCACCGCGGTCTCGTCGTCCTGCGTGACGGACTCGGGGTCGAGCAGCCCGGCGGCGACGAGGTCCGCGAAGTAGCCGACGAGGTCCTTGTAGCCCTGCGTGGTCGGCGCGTACTCGAACTTCTTGCTGTCCTGGTCGTACCAGAGGCCGTTGCCGAAGCCCCAGCCGGCCATCGTGTTGAAGTTCGGCGCCGCGAAGTTCAGCGTCGCGCCCAGCGGCGTGTTGTTCGTCGTCGACCAGCGGTCGGAGTACGCCCAGCCGTCCGGGTGCGCGGCCTTGACCTTCTCGAGGTCGGCCTTGAAGTCGTCCCACGTCGCGGGGTCCTCGGTCACGCCCGCGGCGTCCCACACGTCCTTGCGGATGACCATCGAGTACTGCGGCTGGGGCGACTGGTAGAAGCCCGGGAGCATGTAGTACTTCCCGTCGGCCTGCCGCAGGTTCTCGACGTACTCGCCGAGCCCCCAGTCCTTGACCCGCGCCTGGAAGTTCGGCATGTACTGCACGTAGTCGCTGATCGGCAGGAGCGCGCCGCCCGCGACGAACTGCGTCTCCTGGCCGGGGTACGTGACCGTGATGAGGTCGGGCGCGTCGCCCGCCGAGATGATGAGCGACTTCTGCGCGTCCCAGTCGCTCAGCGGTGCGCTCGTGATGTCGAACGACACGTTCTGGTTCGACTTGAGCTCCTGGAAGATCAGCCAGTCCTCCTTGAGCGGGTAGTTCGGGTGGTCGCGGTAGAGCATCCCGAACGTCACCGGCTCGGTGGCCTTGAACGTCGTGCCGACCGCGAAGTCGGCCATCGCCCCGACGCGCTGCGCCTCGGGGATCTCGACGCCCGCCGCGGTCGTGCTGGTGCCGTCGGGCCCCTTCGTGGCGTCGTCGGTGCCGCCGTCGTCGTTCGAGCACGCGGCGGTGAGCGCCATCGAGCTCGCCAGAACGAGCGCGAGAGCGGCGGAGTGCTTCTTCTTCGTACTCATGGTCTTCCTTCCGTGAACTTCGTCGTCCTGCGGATCGCCCGGACCTTTCGGGCGCACAGAGGGCACGACCGGCACGGTGGGGTCGGTGAGCCGCCCCCCGTGCGGCCGGGAGAGCAGCTACTGCTTGACCGAGCCGAGCATGATGCCCGACACGAAGTACTTCTGGAGGAACGGGTAGAGGCACACGATGGGCAGCGTGATGAGCAGCATCGTCACCGCCTGCACGTTCGACGCGATCTGCGTCATGTTGTCGAGGTTGCCGCCCTGGATCGACGTCCCCGAGGTCACGCCCGCCATGAGGTTGCGCAGGTACATGGTCACGGGCTGCAGATCGGGTTTGTCGAGGTACAGGAGCGCGGCGAACCAGCCGTTCCACAGAGCCACCGCGTAGAACAGCACCATGGTGGCGACCACCGCCTTCGACAACGGCAGCACGACCCGGAAGAACACTCCGTACGTCGTGAGCCCGTCGAGGGCGCCGGCTTCTTCGAGCTCCGTCGGGAAGTTCTCGAAGAAAGATTTCATGACCAGCAGGTTGAACACGCTGATCGCATTCGGGAGCACGATCGCCCAGATCGTGTTCCGCATGTTCAGGTGGCTGATGAGGATGTAGTTCGGGATCAGACCGCCGTTGAAGAACATCGTCGCGACGGCGAACCCGATGAAGAACGTCCGGCCCTTGAGCTCGCGGCGCGAGAGCGCATACGCGTACGTCGTCGTGAGCGCCATCGCGATCGCCGTGCCGACGACCGTGTACAGGATCGTGTTGCCGTACGTGCGCCAGAACCGGTCGTCGCCCATCACGACGTGGAACGTCGTGAGGTTGAACCCCCGCGGGAGCAGGTTCACCTGCCCGGAGTTGATGTACCCCTCCGAGCTGAACGCCTGGGCGATGATGTTGACGAACGGGTACAGGACCAGCAGGGACAGCACGACGAGCGTGACCGAGTTGGCGACCTGGAAGACCCGGTACCCGACGGTGTCCTTCACGACGCCGCCGTCGCGGCGGACGCTCGTGACGTCGGGCGTCTTCGGGGACGTGTCGATGCTCACCACAGGCTCGCTCCCACCGTCTTGCGCGACACGAGGTTCGCCGAGAGCACCAGCGTCACGCCGATGACGGCCTCGAACAGACCGATCGCGGTCGCGTACGAGATGCTGTTCGACACGATGCCGACGCGGTACAGGTACGTGGAGATCACGTCGGCCGTGCTGTAGATGAGCGGGTTCTGCAGGAGCAGGATCTTCTCGAACCCGACCGCCATGAACGAGCCGACGTTGAGGATGAGCAGCACCACCATCGTCGGGCGGATGCCGGGGAGCGTGACGTGCCACGTCTGCTTCCACCGGTTCGCGCCGTCGATGCGCGCCGCCTCGTAGAGCTGCTGGTCGATGGTCGTCAGCGCCGCGAGGTAGAGGATCGTGCCCCACCCGACGGTCTGCCAGACCTCCGACGTGAGGTAGATCGGCCGGAACCACGCGGGATCCTGCATGAACGAGATCGCCGTGCCCCCGAACCGCTCGATGACCTGGTTGATCGTGCCGTTGAGCGACGTGAGCTGGAAGACGATGCCCGCGACGATCACGACCGACATGAAGTGCGGCAGGTAGGAGACCGTCTGGACCACGCGCTTGAACGTCCGCACGCGCACCTCGTTGAGCAGGAGCGCGAGGACGATCGGCAGCGGGAAGACCACGATGAGCGTGAGGAACCCGAGCACCACGGTGTTGCGGAAGACGTCCCAGAACTGCTGGCTCTCCCAGAACATCCGGAAGTAGTAGAGGCCGACCCACTCGTCGCCGAACATGCTCGAGCCCGGCCGGAACCGGCGGAACGCGACGACGTTGCCGAGGATCGGCACGTACCGGAAGACGATGAGGAACAGCACCGGCAGGACGACGAACGAGTACAGCCGCCAGTCCTTGCGCAGCGCCACGCGCCACGTCGTGCGGTGCGGCGTCACGAGCATCCCGCCGGGCGTGACGAACGGCTGGGGCCGACGACGACCGGGGCGCCGACGGATGCGCGGCGCCGGCCGCCCGCTGCTGGGCTCGCTCGGGCTCGCCGTGCGCCCGGTGCTGTCGGTGCGCGCGCCGCGCCCGGTGCGCCCAGCGGGCCGCTCGGCCGACGTCGCTGCGTCGTCGTGGTCGCGGGCCACGGCTGCAGGCTCCTGGACGGTCATGTCGTCACCTCCTTGGTACGCATCGTTGCGATTGAGTCTCGGAGACTTTCGGTCCACCATGCCATGCTTTCGGTCGCAGATCGACCACCGTGGCCGAATTGAGACCTGCGCATTCGCCACAATCGGCCCGGAGCGCGCGCCGTCGGCCCCATTGCCACGCGACGACAGCGTCGTCGTGGGGGCATTGTGGTGCTACCTTCGTTGCGATAGTTGCGCTGCATTGTTCGACGACCGAGGAGTGGACGCACGTGGCCCTGTTCGACCTTCCCCTGACCGAGCTCGAGCGTTATCTGCCCGACGTCCCGGAACCGGCCGACTTCGACGAGTTCTGGTCGTCGACGCTCGCCGAGGCCCGCCGCCACGAGCCGGTCCGCCGCCTCGAGCCGGTCCGCACCGGGCTGCACACGCTCGACACGTGGGACCTCGAGCTCGCGGGCTTCGACGGTCAGCCCGTGCTCGCCTGGGTGACCCGTCCCGCGGGCGTCGACGGTCCGCTGCCCGTGGTCGTCGAGTACGTCGGGTACGGCCGCGGCCGCGGCTTGCCGATCGAGCGCCTCACGTGGGCCTCCGCCGGCTACGCGCACGTCCTCATGGACACCCGCGGTCAGGGCTCGCAGTACGGCACGGGCGGCGGCACCGCCGACCCCGTGGGCTCCGGCCCCGCCGCGCCCGGCGTCCTCACGCGCGGCATCGACGACCCCGCGCAGCACTACTACCGCCGCGTCTTCACCGACGCCGTGCGCGCCGTCGACGCCGCACGCACGCTGCCCGGCGTCGACCCCCGCCGCGTCGCGGTCGTCGGGAACTCGCAGGGCGGCGGCATCGCGCTCGCCGTCGCGGGGCTCGTCGGCGACCTCGTCGCGGTCCTGCCGTCCGCCCCGCTGCTGAGCCACGTGCGCCGCGCGATCGGGATCACCGACGCCGACCCGTACGCCGAGCTCGTGCGCTACCTGTCCGTCCACCGCGACGCCGAGGAGCGCGTCCTGCGGACGCTGTCCTACCTCGACGGCGTGCACTTCGCGCGCCGCGCGAGCGCCGCCACGCTGTTCAGCACCGGGCTGCGCGACACGATCTGCCCGCCCTCGACCGCGTTCGCGTCCTTCAACCACTACGGCGCGCTCGCCGCCGCGGACGGTCGCAGCGTCGACAAGGAGATCGCGGTCTACCCGTACAACCACCACGAGGGCGGCGACGCGGTCCACACCGCACGCCAGCTCGACTGGCTCGCGCCGCGCCTCGCGGGCTGACCCGCTGACCGGCGGGCGGGTCGCGATCACGACGGCGACCCGTCCGCCGTCGCGACGCCCGGCTCCCCCGCGGACGTGACCCGCGCGCTCGTCGTACCCGCCGACCTGCCACCCGTGAGGGGCGGGTACGACGAGCGCGGCAGGTGGTAGGCGAGGTCGACGGCCGTCTCGACGGCCTCGTCGAGGTCGAGCCGGTGCTCCGCGACCAGACGCGCGAGGAAGCCCGCGTCGATGCGCCGCGCCAGGTCGTGGCGGGCCGGGATCGAGCAGAACGCGCGCGTGTCGTCGACGAACCCCGTCGTGTTCGCGAAGCCCGCGGTGTCGGTGACCGCCTCCCGGAAGCGCCGCAGGCCGTCGGGGGTGTCGAGGAACCACCACGGCGCACCCAGGCGCATCGCCGGGTACACGCCCGCGAGCGGCGCGAGCTCGCGCGTGAACGTGTCCTCGTCGACCGTGAACACGACGAGCGTGAGGCGCGGGTGGTGGCCGAACGACTCGAGCAGCGGACGCAGGCCGCGCACGAAGTCGGTCGGCAGGGGGATGTCGTAGCCGATGTCCGCGCCGTAGCGACCGAGCGCCGCCCGGTCGTAGTTGCGCAGCACGCCCGGGTGCAGCTGCATGACCAGCCCGTCCTCGGCGGACATGCGCGCCATCTCGTGCAGCATGTGCGCCTCGAACGCGTCGGCGCTCGCCTTGGTCACGCTGCCGCGCAGCGCGTCCTGCACGAGACAGTCGGCCTCCGACGGGCTCAGCGGGCGCGTGTCGGCGCTCGCCGCACCGTGGTCCGTCGCCCGGGCACCGGCCGCGACGAACGCGGCGCGCCGCTCCTCGAGCGCCGCGACGAGGTCGCGGTAGCCGCCGATCGGCCGACCCGTGACGTCCTCGAGCCGCGCGACCTCGTCGCGCCACTGCGCACCGTCGAGCCGCACCGCGACGTCCGGGCGGAACGTGGGGACCACGTGGTCCGCGCCGCGCGCCGCGAGCGTCGCGTGCTCGGTCAGCGGGGAGGACGACGAGTCCGTGGTCGCCAGCAGCTCGATCCCGAACCGGTCGAGCAGCTCGAGCGGACGGAACTGCGGCTCCGCGAGCCGGGCGCTGACGTGGTCGTAGATCCGGTCGGCCGACTCGCGCGACGGCCGCTCCGTCACGCCGAACACCTCGACGAGCACGTGCTCGAGCCAGTAGCGCGTGGGCGTCCCGCGCAGCAGCGGCCAGCTCGCGCAGAACGTGCGCCACACGTCGCGCGGCTCCGCGGGGGCGGGACCGCCGGGGGTGCGCAGGCCCACGGCCTCCGGGGCGACCCGCTGCGAGACGAGCATGCGCGTCAGGTAGTGGTCGGGGGTCACGAGCAGCGACGCGGGGTCCGTGAACGGCAGGTCGTCCGCGAGCAGGCCGGCCTCGACGTGGCCGTGCATCGACACGATGGGCAGCGGCTGCGTCGCGGTGAGGATCTCGCGGGCGATCGCCCGCAGCCCGGGCTCGGCGGGCAGTGCGCGGTCCACGTGCAGCGTCCAGGGCGCCGCGCCACAGCGCGTGCCAGCCGTCTCGTCGATGCTCACAGCACCTCCCTCGAGCTCGTCGTCGAACTCTTCCGATGAACGCGGGTGCACCCGCTTTCATCGCGTACTTCACCACGAACCACCGGCGAGCGCAAGACCCGATCTCGCGCCGTGGTGTGCCATGCTTGTAACCGCATTCAGCCCCCAGGTCCGCACGCGACCCCCCGCACGCGACCTCACGAACCGCACGCGAGAGGAACCCATGCGCGTCACGCTGCGCGACGTCGCGCAGGCGGCCGGGGTGTCCCCGGCCACCGCGTCCCGGGCCCTGTCCGCCCCCGACCTCGTCGCCCCCGACCGCCGCGAGCACGTCGTCCGCGTCGCGCGTGAGCTCGGCTACCGGCCGCACCGCGCCGCACGCGAGCTCGCGACCGGACGCACCGGCCAGCTCTGCCTCGTCGTCCCCGACCTCGCGAACCCGTTCTTCGCGGGCGTCGCCAAGGGTGTCCAGTCCCGCGCGCGCGACCTCGGCCTCGCGGTCGTCGTGGCCGACGGCGACGAGGACGCCCGCCTCGAGGCCGAGCTCGTCGACCAGCTCGCCGCGCAGGTCGACGGCGTCATCTTCTGCTCCCCCCGCATGCCCGACGAGGACCTCGCCGACGCGGTGCGCGTCCGCCGGTCCGTGCTCGTCAACCGCGACCTGCCCGCCGACGCCACGACCCGCGCCGCGGTCGGCACCGACGACTCGACGAGCCCCGATGCCTCCGTCCCGACCGTCGCGATCGACGCCGCGGGCGGGGTCGAGCAGGCCGTCGAGCACCTCGTCGCGCTCGGCCACCGCACCGTCGCCTACGCGGGCGGACCCGCGAGCTCGTGGTCCGACGCGCGCCGTCACGAAGGCCTCCACCGCGCCGTCGCGCGCCTCGCGCCGTCCGGGCTCGAGGTCGAGGACCTCGGGCACTTCGCCCCCACGTTCGACGGGGGCGGTGCCGCCGGGGACCTCGTGCTCGCGCGCGGCGCGACCGCGGTCATCGCGCACAACGACATGGTCGCCCTCGGGCTCGTCGACCGGCTGCGCCGCCGCGGAGTCGACGTCCCGGGCGACGTGTCGGTCGTCGGGTTCGACGACACACCGTCCGCCCGGATCGTCTGGCCCCCGCTGACCACCGTGTCCGTGCCCCTCGCGCGGCTCGGCCGCGCCGCCGTCGACGCGCTGCTCGACGACGGGCCGACGCATCACACCCAGCTCGACGTCGCGCTCGTCGTGCGCGGGTCCACCGCCCCGCCCCCGGCCCGGTGACGGGCAGCGTGCCGGGACGCGCGACGACCCGGCACCGGACCTCGCCTGACGCGCACCGCACGCCCGCGACATGACGCGGCGAGGCCGGGACCCCGATCGGGTCCCGGCCTCGCCGGTGGTGCTGGTGCGGTCAGGCGGGCTGCAGACCCGAGCCGCCGTCACCCGCCGACGCGATCGGCGGCGCCGCGGGCAGGTCGCGCCCCGAACCGGGCGTACCGGTGGACGCGCCGACGGAGACGGGCTCCTTGTCGACCGTGCCGCGCTCGACGCCGCGGAACGTGAACTCCCCGAGGAGCCCCTCGCCCTCCGCGTCGACGATCACGAGCTGACCGGACTTGAGCTCGCCGAACAGGATCTTCTCGGACAGCGTGTCCTCGATGTCCCGCTGGATCGCGCGGCGCAGCGGACGCGCACCCAGGACCGGGTCGTAGCCCTTCTCGGACAGCAGCTTCTTGGCCGCGGGCGTGAGCTCGATGCCCATGTCCTTGTCCTTGAGCCGCTGGTCGAGCTTGGCGATCATCAGGTCGACGATCGAGAAGATCTCCGGCTGCGAGAGCTGCGGGAAGACCACCACGTCGTCGACGCGGTTGAGGAACTCGGGACGGAAGTGCGTCTTGAGCTCGTCGTTGACCTTCGCCTTCATGCGCTCGTAGTCCGTCGCGAGCTCGCCGCCGGCCTGGAAGCCGGTCATGACGCCCTTCGCGATGTCCCGCGTGCCGAGGTTCGTCGTCATGATGATGACGGTGTTCTTGAAGTCGACCACCCGGCCCTGCGAGTCGGTCAGGCGACCGTCCTCGAGGATCTGCAGCAGCGAGTTGAAGATGTCCGCGTGCGCCTTCTCGACCTCGTCGAACAGCACGACGGAGAACGGCCGGCGCCGCACCTTCTCGGTGAGCTGACCACCCTCGTCGTACCCGACGTACCCGGGGGGCGAGCCGAACAGGCGCGAGACCGTGTGCTTCTCCGAGAACTCGGACATGTCGAGCTGGATGAGCGCGTCCTCGTCGCCGAACAGGAACTCCGCGAGCGCCTTGGCGAGCTCGGTCTTCCCGACGCCCGTGGGACCCGCGAAGATGAACGACCCACCGGGCCGCTTCGGGTCCTTGAGGCCCGCCCGCGTGCGGCGGATGGCCTGCGAGAGCGCCTTGATCGCCGCGTTCTGGCCGACGACCCGCTTGTGCAGGTTGTCCTCCATGTTGAGCAGGCGGCTCGACTCCTCCTCGGTGAGCTTGAACACCGGGATGCCCGTGGCGTTCGCCAGCACCTCGGCGATGAGCTCCTCGTCGACCTCCGCGACCGCGTCGAGGTCGCCCGACTTCCAGGCCTTCTCCTTCTCCTGGCGCTTGAGGCCGAGCTGCTTCTCCTGGTCGCGCAGGCGCGCGGCCTTCTCGAAGTCCTGCTCGTCGATCGCCGACTCCTTGTCGCGGCGCGTCGTGGCGATCTCCTCGTCCAGCTCGCGCAGCTCCGGCGGGGCCGTCATCCGGCGGATGCGCAGGCGCGCACCCGCCTCGTCGACCAGGTCGATCGCCTTGTCCGGCAGGTAGCGGTCGTTCACGTAACGGTCCGCGAGCGTCGCGGCCGCGACGAGTGCGCCGTCGGTGATCGAGACGCGGTGGTGCGCCTCGTACCGGTCGCGCAGACCCTTGAGGATCTCGATCGCGTGCTGCAGGTTCGGCTCGCTGACCTGGATCGGCTGGAAGCGACGCTCGAGCGCCGGGTCCTTCTCGACGTACTTGCGGTACTCGTCGAGCGTCGTCGCGCCGATCGTCTGCAGCTCACCGCGCGCGAGCATCGGCTTGAGGATCGACGCCGCGTCGATCGCGCCCTCCGCGGCACCCGCGCCGACGAGCGTGTGGATCTCGTCGATGAACAGGATGATGTCGCCGCGCGTGCGGATCTCCTTGAGGACCTTCTTCAGACGCTCCTCGAAGTCACCGCGGTAGCGCGAGCCCGCGACCAGCGCGCCCAGGTCCAACGTGTAGAGCTGCTTGTCCTTGAGCGTCTCCGGCACGTCCCCGCGCACGATGTCCTGCGCGAGCCCCTCGACCACGGCCGTCTTGCCGACGCCGGGCTCACCGATGAGGACCGGGTTGTTCTTGGTGCGGCGGGACAGCACCTGCATGACCCGCTCGATCTCCTTCTCGCGCCCGATGACCGGGTCGAGCTTGGTGTCCCGCGCGGCCTGCGTGAGGTTGCGCCCGAACTGGTCGAGCACGGCCGAGCCCGAGGGCTGCCCCTCCTGCGGACCGCCCGCGGCGACGGGCTCCTTGCCCTGGTAGCCCGAGACGAGCTGGATGACCTGCTGGCGCACCCGGTTCAGGTCCGCGCCCAGCTTGTTCAGCACCTGCGCGGCGACACCCTCGCCCTCACGGATGAGGCCGAGCAGGATGTGCTCCGTGCCGATGTAGTTGTGGCCGAGCTGCAGCGCCTCGCGCAGGGACAGCTCCAGCACCTTCTTGGCGCGCGGCGTGAACGGGATGTGCCCGCTCGGCGCCTGCTGACCCTCGCCGATGATCTCCTGCACCTGGGCGCGCACGGCCTCCAGCGAGATCCCGAGGGACTCCAGAGCCTTGGCCGCGACACCCTCACCCTCGTGGATCAGCCCCAGGAGGATGTGCTCGGTGCCGATGTAGTTGTGGTTGAGCATCCGCGCCTCTTCCTGGGCGAGGACGACCACGCGACGGGCTCGGTCCGTGAATCTCTCGAACATGTGCACTCCTCACGAGCGGCGAGCTCGCCGTCCACCCGCGCCCGGGACAGGGCGGCAGGCCGACGACGAGGCGGCGTTGTTCGATGCTAACGGCGCCCTGTCCCCACCACTGCCCGTGTTCGCCGCAGGCGTGAAAGGCGCACACCCGGGGACGACGACCGCCGACCGTGTCGTACGTGTGTTCTACTGTCCGGGCCATGTCCGACCTGCACAGCGTCCGCCAGTGGGCCCACGAGCTCATCGCCCAGCACCTCGACGACACCTGGTCGTTCGACTTCGACCACGCGCGCCGCCGCGCCGGGCTGTGCAGCTACACGAAGCGCCGCATCACCGTCTCCCGCTACCTCGCGGCCCGGTACGACGACGACGAGAACCGCCAGATCCTCCTGCACGAGATCGCCCACGCCCTCGTCGGCCCCGCTGCCGCGCACGGCCCCGCCTGGCGCCGCACCGCCGCCCAGCTCGGCTACACCGGCGGCCGCACCCACCCCGGCGAGGCCGCCGACGAGCTCGCCCCCTGGGTCGGCGAGTGCCCCTCCGGCCACGTCGTCTACCGCCACCGCCGCACCACCCGCCGCATCTCCTGCGCCGTGTGCTCCCCGACGTTCGACCCCCGCCACGCCTTCACGTGGACCCACCGCACCATCACCCCGGCCACCCGCCGCGCAGCCGCCACCCCGCGCTGACCCCTCGCCCGCCGTAGGCACGAACCACCCCGCCCATGGCTGACGGCAACTGCATCCGCGACGAGCCTTGCATGGGCTCATCCCCGCAAGCGGGGAGACGACACCGTCGGGAGCTACGAGGGCAACCTCGTCCTGGGCCTATCCCCGCGAGCGGGGAGGGGGCTCATCCCCGCGAGCGGGGAGACGACATCAACAAGACGCCGAGCACCCTGCGCATGGCGGGCTCATCCCCGCGAGCGGGGAGACGACCGCGCCGCGCCTTCGCTCGAGCGTCCCCACTCGGGCTCATCCCGGCGAGCGGGGAGACGACACCGGCCGCACGGTCGACCTGGACCCGTGGGACGGCTCATCCCCGCGAGCGGGGAGACGACACCGCACCACCTTCAACCGGCTCAAGCGCGTCCGGCTCATCCCCGCGAGCGGGGAGACGACTCCCCGTCCGAGGCGTCCATCGTGACCTCGGGCGGCTCATCCCCGCGAGCGGGGAGACGACTCGGGGACGTGGCCGACGAGCGTCACGAGCTCGGGCTCATCCCCGCGAGCAGGGAGACGACACGGCGGCTGATCCGACGATCGGCCAGCCGTTGGGCTCATCCCCGCGAGCGGGGAGACGACCCGACCCCTGGTGGCAAGGTCACCTACGAGACCGGCTCATCCCCGCGAGCGGGGAGACGACGTCGCCGCGATGGGCTCCGCGCTGCGCGGCGAGGGCTCATCCCCGCGAGCGGGGAGACGACGACGTTGTCCCGTTCGGTGAGGGGCAACCCCAGGGCTCATCCCCGCGAGCGGGGAGACGACGCCGCCGCGTTGTCGGTTGCCGCCGTCGGGTCCGGCTCATCCCCGCGAGCGGGGAGACGACCGACGCCGGTAGATGTGGTCGATGAGCTGCCGGGGCTCATCCCCGCGAGCGGGGAGACGACGCCACGCGCTCGCCACCGCCGGTGCACGCCAGGGGCTCATCCCCGCGAGCGGGGAGACGACCGGAGCGTCTCGGCGCGGCCGGACGGCTGGGACGGCTCATCCCCGCGAGCGGGGAGACGACCCGGCCGGGACGACCGCGCCGAAGCGCTGCACGGGCTCATCCCCGCGAGCGGGGAGACGACGGGCGTCGGCGCACGCGGTGGCGGCTGGCGTACGGCTCATCCCCGCGAGCGGGGAGACGACTTGGCGACGAAGTCCGACAGGGACACGGTGGAGGGCTCATCCCCGCGAGCGGGGAGACGACCTGTCGGGTGCGGGTCTGGCGTCCACGACACCGGGTTCATCCCCGCGAGCGGGGAGACGACGAGAACACCCAGCACGGCGAGCAGGACGAGACCGGCTCATCCCCGCGAGCGGGGAGACGACCACCCGGCCCTCGACCTGTCCGCGTCCGTGGCGGGCTCATCCCCGCGAGCGGGGAGACGACGCGTCGAGCTCGGCGTCGGGGCAGGTGGCGTGCGGCTCATCCCCGCGAGCGGGGAGACGACGGTGACGACACGCAGATCGTCGGGGGGGGACGCGGGCTCATCCCCGCGAGCGGGGAGACGACACGCAGATCACGGCATCCGGCGCGATGGGTCAGGGCTCATCCCCGCGAGCGGGGAGACGACCGTGAGGATCTGCGGGAGCGCCTGTAGCACGGCGGCTCATCCCCGCGAGCGGGGAGACGACGCCGACGCCGAGCCCAGGTCGCCCGAGATCGCGGGCTCATCCCCGCGAGCGGGGAGACGACGGTTCCTACGCTGTCGCCGACGGGCGGTTCACCGGCTCATCCCCGCGAGCGGGGAGACGACGAAGCCGCGACCTTGTCGGACGCGACGCCGTAGGGCTCATCCCCGCGAGCGGGGAGACGACAAGCACGGCATCTCGGACGAGGACGCCGACCTGGGCTCATCCCCGCGAGCGGGGAGACGACGGCAGGAAGAGCTGCCCGATGGACGCCTGGACGGGCTCATCCCCGTGAGCGGGGAGACGACCGGGCGGCGGCGTCGGCCTTGCGCTCGTAGCTGGGCTCATCCCCGCGAGCGGGGAGACGACTCGTCCCACGGGTTGTCCTCCGCGGTCAGGGGGGGGCTCATCCCCGCGAGCGGGGAGACGACGACGCCGCGACCTTGTCGGACGCGACGCCGTAGGGCTCATCCCCGCGAGCGGGGAGACGACGCCAAGGCGGCGGTCGAGCGTGAGCTCGAAGACGGCTCATCCCCGCGAGCGGGGAGACGACGTAGTCGTGCAGGTCGAGCGCTTCGAGGACCTCGGCTCATCCCCGCGAGCGGGGAGACGACCACCTCGCGGCCCTGAACGCCTACGCGAAGATGGGCTCATCCCCGCGAGCGGGGAGACGACCCGTTCGTCCTCGACGTCATCGACGGCGAGGAGGGCTCATCCCCGCGAGCGGGGAGACGACCCCGCTCGGGCGTCGCTGCCCGACCTCGCCTGGGGCTCATCCCCGCGAGCGGGGAGACGACACACCGCCCGCGTCCGGCAACCAGAGCGACGTGGGCTCATCCCCGCGAGCGGGGAGACGACCCCGTGTTGGTGGACCACCATGCGGTGTTGGCGGGCTCATCCCCGCGAGCGGGGAGACGACGAAGCCGCGAAGCGTGCCGGTGCCGACACGAAGGGCTCATCCCCGCGAGCGGGGAGACGACAACTACGAGGGCAACCTCGTCCTGTTCCGCGACGGCTCATCCCCGCGAGCGGGGAGACGACTTCGCCCGCGCCGTCCGCAACTCGAGCACCACGGGCTCATCCCCGCGAGCGGGGAGACGACGTGTCGGTGTGGCGCAAGGACATGCGCCACCCGGGCTCATCCCCGCGAGCGGGGAGACGACGCTCGCGGCTTCGGTGTTCTTCAACGCCTCGGGGGCTCATCCCCGCGAGCGGGGAGACGACCGACTCGGCCTGCTTGATGAAGTCGTCCCGCAGGGCTCATCCCCGCGAGCGGGGAGACGACGGCTCGGGCATCTCGTCGGTCGCGAAGAAGGCGGGCTCATCCCCGCGAGCGGGGAGACGACCCGGCTGCGTTCGCCTACGACTGGCGCGCGCGGGGCTCATCCCCGCGAGCGGGGAGACGACGACATCCACTCGACGACCGACCAGAAAGCCTCGGGCTCATCCCCGCGAGCGGGGAGACGACAACGCCCCAGCCGCCGGAGAGACGCTCATCGCGGGCTCATCCCCGCGAGCGGGGAGACGACCGAGTGTCTCGGGCTCACCTGGGGATGTGTCGACGGCTCATCCCCGCGAGCGGGGAGACGACCTCGCCTCCACCATGGCCGCGACGGCGGCGGCGGGCTCATCCCCGCGAGCGGGGAGACGACGCGCCGATTCCGGTGAGGGTGCCACCGACCCGGGGCTCATCCCCGCGAGCGGGGAGACGACGTGAGCGACAGGTTGTAGGTGTCGCCGATCGCGGGCTCATCCCCGCGAGCGGGGAGACGACCCGTTCGTCCTCGACGTCATCGACGGCGAGGAGGGCTCATCCCCGCGAGCGGGGAGACGACGTGCGCGCGATCCTGCTGCACGGCATCGGCGCGGGCTCATCCCCGCGAGCGGGGAGACGACATCTTGTCGTTGCGGCTCATCATCGACCGGTCGGGCTCATCCCCGCGAGCGGGGAGACGACGCACACCCGACCCGCTCGCCGTCCGCCGAGAACGGCTCATCCCCGCGAGCGGGGAGACGACCACGGACGGGGCCACACCATCAATCCCCGCGAGGGCTCATCCCCGCGAGCGGGGAGACGACGCCCGCAAGGCGTTTCTGCGGCTCAGGTCGTTCGGCTCATCCCCGCGAGCGGGGAGACGACCGGGACATGGTCGCGCTGCGCTTCAAGGCGCGCGGCTCATCCCCGCGAGCGGGGAGACGACTCGGCGCCCGCCTTGGGCTTGCGGTCGGCGGGCGGCTCATCCCCGCGAGCGGGGAGACGACTCGGCGCCCGCCTTGGGCTTGCGGTCGGCGGGCGGCTCATCCCCGCGAGCGGGGAGACGACACGCCCTGTCCGTCGAGGTCAAGGACGTCGTGAGGCTCATCCCCGCGAGCGGGGAGACGACGCGCGGGTTGCGGCTCAGGCGCAGGCCGACGCGGGCTCATCCCCGCGAGCGGGGAGACGACCGCGCATCCCGCCGCCGAAGCTGTTGGATCAGGGGCTCATCCCCGCGAGCGGGGAGACGACGACTGCCGCCCCATCGGAACCAGCCGCTCACGCTGGCTCATCCCCGCGAGCGGGGAGACGACCGGGCGCGGGTCGTGGTCAACGTCGGCGGGGACGGCTCATCCCCGCGAGCGGGGAGACGACCGCGCATCCCGCCGCCGAAGCTGTTGGATCAGGGGCTCATCCCCGCGAGCGGGGAGACGACGCGTCCGACCGCTCGACCCCCACCGGGCGGCAGGGCTCATCCCCGCGAGCGGGGAGACGACCGCGGCCCGCCAGCCGGTCACTTTCCGAGCGCCGGCTCATCCCCGCGAGCGCGTGAACCTCGTCGATGAGCACGACCTTGCCGATGAGCGACAGCTGCCGGACGACCACGTGCCGCGCGAGCAGGGCTCCGAACAGCACCTGATCGATGGTCCCGACGACGAACTGCGCGAGCGCCGCCCGCTTGCGACCCCGCGCCCACGCCTCGGCGACCGGGCGCAGGGTCCGATCTCGCCGGAGGTCGTCGGGCTCGTCGTCCAGGACGGAACGCGCCCGGATGCTCGGCAGCGCGGCCGCTTCCTCGTTCAGCGCCGCCTTGCCGTGGACGAGCGCGACGGTGTGCCGCGGGTCGTCGTCGACCGGGACGTGGCGCAGGTAGTCGTGCGCGCGCGTGAACATCGCCGAGCTCGTCGCCTGGGTGGGCAGCGCGACGAAGATGCCGGACGCACCGCTGCGCGCAGCGAGCACCTCGGCGGCGAGCAACGCGGCCTCGGTCTTGCCCGAACCCATGGGGGCCTCGACGAGCAGGAGCCCGTTCGCAGGCATGGTCCGCGCGGTCTCCACGACTGCTCGCTGCATGGGGCGCGGTGCACCCGCGACGTGCGGGAAGCGCGCCGCGAAGAGCTCGTCGACGGACGACCCGTCGTCGTGCGCACGCCAGCGCCGGGGGAACGCGACCCGCCGCCATCCCTCCTGCGCACGCACGGACGCCGCCTGCTCCGGGCGCGCCAGGTCGGGGACGTGCTCGACATCGACGAGCGGGAAGCAGAACGCGTCGGACGCGACCCAGTCGGCGACGATCACGACCGACGTGAGCGCGGCCTGCACCGCGACGGAGAGCGTCCGGGTCGCGAGGTCCGCCCAGTCGACGCCCGCGCGCTCGTCGGCCCGCGCGACGAGCGCGTCCTGCACCTGCGTCCACAACCCGTCCCCCAGCAGGTCCCGGCGAGCCGAGAGCACCCGTCCGTACGGCGGGTACGCGCCGTGGTGCCCTGCGACGACGACGTGGAGCGCCTTACGCCGTCCCTCGTCGAGGGTCGTCCGCGCGGCGAGCCACCGCTCCAGCGCCGCGGCGCCCGCGATCTCGTGCCGCAACGCCGAACGGTCCGCGACGACGCTGGGCCCGTACCTCAGCCCCGTCCCGACCATGCGGTCGCTGAGCCGAGCGACCTGCACTGCGAACGCCGGGCTCGCCTTGCCCACGTCGTGCACCCCCGCGAGGAACCGCAGCAGCCGACGCGCGGCGTCGCGTCCGCCGACCTCACGCGCGACGAGCGCGCGCACCGACTCCGCGAGCCAGTCGTCCCAGAGCAGACCGGCGACGTCCGCCGTGTCCGCGAGGTGCTGGTCGAGCGGCAGCCACTCCTCGACCTCACCGACGTACGGCCACGACTTCGCCCACGCCGCGCGCATCGCGCGCTCGACCGCCCCGGCCGGGTTGCTCACGAACGAACCATCCCCTGACGTCACTGTCCGGCGCCCATCCTGCTGCCTGCGACGCTAGAGACAGTCCACGCGCGACACGCCGACTTCGGCGGGATTCACCCGCCTGCCGATGCCATCGGTCGGGCCGCTCAGCCGTGAACGAGCTGGTGGACCCGCTGGTGGGACAGGCCGAGGATCGCGCCGACGTCCCGCAGCGACACGTCCTGCGCGACGAGGTCCCGTGCGAGCCGTTGGGCTCGTGACGAGGCGTCGCGCTCGAGCGCCGCCGCCTGTGCGCGCTCGTCGCGGATCGCCGTGAGCTCGGCCTCGACCTCGACGCCGTCCACGGCGGCGACGCTCAGGTCGATCGTGACGTCCTCGACTGCGACGTCGAGCGTCACGGCGACGAGCGAGCGCGCCATCTCGTCGACGTCAGCGAGCCGACGAGCCTGGGTCACGCCGTCGACCGCGGGGACCGTGACGATCCACCACCGACCCTCGCGCGACGCCGTCGCCGTGTAGGACGTGCTCACCGCGCCTCCTTGATCGCCCGCTCGATGTTCCGGTAGACGCCCGGGCTGATCGTCCGGTGCCCGTCGGGTACCGCGACTCCGACACCGCTGCCGTGCTCCCACCACGTGTGCGAACCGCTCCGACGGACCGGCACGAACCCTGCCGCACGCAGCTGACGCACGACCCTCCTCGTCGGCTGCTCGGCTATCACACGCCGACAGTCTAGGCGCCATCGACAGCACCCGTCTAGACCCCTAGACGCATCGACGGGTGACCGGCGCCGCGCACCGTCGGCACGCTCCGTCCCCGCTCGACCAACCCCGACCACCGCTGGACCCGGTGGATCTGCCCCGGACCGCGAGCTTCGGTGAACTCATGGTTGAACGACACGCCGTGAAGCCGTCGGCGTGTCGTTCAACCACGCCTTCGCTGAACCGCGAGCGAGTCTGGCCCGCACGGGGGCTGACCCACGCCGCGGGGCCGACCCCCGCCGCGGGACCGACCGACGCGCGAGTCCGGGCCCCTCGCCGGCTGACCCGCGCGAACAGGCCCCGCGGGGGGCCGGGCGAGTCGGATGTCGGTTCGGGGTCGTACGGTCGGGGTATGCCTCGCAAGGTCGCCACCGCCACGCCCCTGTCCCGCGACGAGCTGCTCGAGTTCGTGCGCCCCCGCCACCACCTGCTGCTGGTGACGACGCGGACCGACCGGCGCCCGCAGGTGTCCCCGGTGTCGGGCGGCGTGGACGACGAGGGCAGGATCGTCGTGTCGACGTACCCGGGCCGCGCGAAGACGCGCAACGCGGAGCGGGACGCGCGCGTGTCGGTGTGCGTGCTGTCGGACGACTGGGACGGCCCGTGGGTCCAGGTCGACGGGAGCGCGCAGGTGCTGCACATGCCGGAGGCGGAGGACGCGCTCGTCGACTACTACCGGTGCATCGCGGGCGAGCACCCGGACTGGACGCAGTACCGGGCGGCGATGCGGCTGCAGGGCAAGTCGCTGATCCGGATCACGCCGCAGCGGTGGGGACCGGTCGCGACGGGCGGCTTCCCCGCGGACGTGGCGGCACGCCTGGACGCGCAGGACTGACGTGCCGCACCATCACGACGACCCCACGGTCGCGGTCCTCACGGGTGCGGGGATCTCGACGTCGTCGGGCATCCCGGACTTCCGCGGACCGCAGGGCGTGTGGACCCGGGACCCGAGGGCAGCCCAGCTGCTCGACCTCGGCGCGTACGTGCGGGACCGGGACGTGCGGGTGCGGGGGTGGCGCGCATGGGCGGAGCACCCGGCGTGGCACGCGTCGCCGACGGCCGCGCACCGGGCCATCGCGCGGCTCGAGCGCGCGGGCGAGCTGATCGTCGCGCTCACGCAGAACTTCGACGGTCTGCACCAGGCGGGCGGCTCGTCCGACGACCGTGTGGTCGAGCTGCACGGGTCGCTCACGACGACGTCGTGCCTGCGCTGCGGGTCGTCGTGGCCGACGACGAGCGTGCTCGCACGGCTCGACGACGAACCGGACCCGCCGTGCACGCGGTGCGGGGGCGTGCTCAAGCCGGACGTCGTGTACTTCGGTGAACAGCTCCCGGACGAGGCGATGGCCCGCGCGTACGCGGCGGCGACGGACGCGCACACGTTCGTCGCGATCGGCACGACGCTCACGGTGCAGCCCGTCGCGAGCCTCGCGGCGCTCGCGGTCGACTCCGGCGCGCGGCTGGTGATCGTCAACGCGGAGCCGACCCCGTACGACCACCTCGCCGACGAGGTGCTCCGCGAGCCGATCGACACGGCCGTCCCGGCGCTCGTCGAACAGCTCCTGGCGCACCGCGGGTCGGGGTGACCCGCAGCCCCTGGCCCCACGAGGTCGCTGGGTACGCTGCGCGCGTGGACGTCGAGGCGGCTGGGCCCCGGACCGCCGCCGGCACCACGCGTGCGCGTCGGCGGTGGCGGCGTCGTGCGCTCGAGGCGGTGCTCGTCGTCGTCGTGCTGCTCGTGCCGCTCGTGTGGGTGCAGGGCGTCGGGCAGGTGCACGTGCGCACGCTGGAGTCGGTCGACGAGGCACCGGTCGCGATCGTGTTCGGCGCGGGCCTGCGCCCGGACGGCTCGCCGTCGACGTACCTGCGTCGGCGGCTCGACGCCGCTCAGGCGCTGTACGAGGCGGGCACGGTCCGGGTGATCCTCGTGAGCGGCGACAACGGCTCGGTGGGTCACGACGAGCCGACGGCCATGCGCGACTACCTCGTCGGGAACGGCGTGCCGTCGGCGGTCGTCGTGTCCGACGACGCGGGCTTCGACACGCACGACACGTGCGTGCGCGCGCACCGCGTGTTCGGCGTGGACCGGGCAGTGGTGCTCACGCAGGACTACCACGTGCGCCGCGCGATCTTCTCGTGCACGACGGCGGGCATCGACACGCAGGGCATCGGCGTCTCGGCGGCGAACGTGCGGCCCGCCCAGCTGCGCGCGTGGCGCCTGCGCGAGGTCCCGGCGTCGTACAAGGCGTGGTGGGACGGCCTGACGGGCCGCGACCCGCTCGACCTGGGGCCGGCCCGCCCGGACGTGCAGGACGCGCTCGGCGGCTGAGACCATCGGGTGTGCCTCTCCCCACCCCGGACGTCTTCCCCACCCCGGACTTCGACGCCGCGCAGGTGCGGCTCGTCGCGCTGGACATGGACGGTTCGCTGCTCGACGACGACAAGCGCGTCCCGCCGGGCTTCTGGCCGCTGCTCGACGAGCTGCTCGACCGGGGTGTCGTGGTGTGCCCGGCCTCGGGCAGGCAGTACGCGACCCTGCGCCGCGACCTCGGCCGCGACGACCTCACCTACGTCGCGGAGAACGGCGCGATCGTCGTGCGCGAGGGCGAGACGGTCGCGGTCACGCCGCTCGCGCTCGAGGTGGCGCGCGCGGTCGTCGGGACCGTGCGGGAGGCGGTCGCGGGCGGCGCGCCCTACGGGACGGTGCTGTGCGGTGAGCGCGCCGCGTACGTCGAGCGGTCCGACGAGGAGTTCCTCGTCCACGTCCGGCCCTACTACGCGCGGCTCGAGGTGGTCGCGGACCTGACCGCGGTGCAGGACACGATCCTCAAGGTCGCGGTGTTCGACTTCGGCTCCGCGCAGACGGGTGCGGGCGCGCTGCTGCGCCGGTACGACGAGGCTGCGCACGTGCTCGTGTCCGGGCACCACTGGGTCGACGTCATGGACCCCGCGGCGGACAAGGGCTCGGCGCTCCGCGCGGTGCAGCGCCTGCTGGGCGTCGGCCCGGAGCACACCGTCGCGTTCGGCGACTACCACAACGACCTCGGGATGCTCGGCGCCGCGACCTGGTCGTTCGCGATGGCGAACGCGCACCCGGACGTGCTCGCGGCCGCGCGGTTCGTCGCGCCGTCGAACAACGACCACGGAGTGGTCACGACGCTGCGCGCCGCGCTCGACGGGACGGCACCGTGACGGGCGTCGGCTCGTCGGGCGCGGACGGCCCTGGTCCGACGAGCGCCGCAGCGCACCTCGACGAGCACGCGGGTCCGACGAACGTCGCGGGGCTGGTCCTGACGCCGGGCGCCGGTGCCGACCGCGACCACCGCACGCTCGTCGCGCTCGAGGCCGCGCTCGCACCGCTGCCGGTGCTCCGCCTGCACTTCCCCAACCGCGACCGCGGCTCGCGCGCCCCGGACCGACCCGCGGTCGCCGTCGCCCACCTGCGCGAGCGTGCCGACGCGTGGGCCGACGAGCTGGGCGTCGATCCGGCACGGCTCGTGCTCGGCGGCCGCTCGTTCGGCGGGCGTATGGCCTCGCTGGCCGTCGCCGAGGGGCAGCCTGCCGCGGGCCTGCTCCTGCTGTCCTACCCCCTGCACCCGCCCGGCCGCCCCGACCGCCTGCGCGTGGAGCACCTGCCGGACGTGCACGTGCCGGTGCTCGCCGTCAGCGGGGAGCGGGACCCGTTCGGCACGCCCGACGAGCTGCGCACGCACCTCGCGGCGCTCGGCGGGCCGTGGTGCCTGCGCACCGTGCCGGGCAACCACAGCCCGCAGGACCCGGCGGTCGTCGCGCACGTGCGGGCGTGGCTGGACGGCGCCGGAGCGACCGCAGGATCGTCGGACTGAACGCCGGTCGGCGCCGCGACGTCAGGCCGCGAGCGCGCGCTCGAACGCGCCCAGGACGCGCGGCGAGAACAGCACGAACCGCGCGAGCACGATCCCGTGCGGAGTCCCGTCCGCGTCCCGGTCCTGGAACGTGCCGGACTGCCACGACCGCAGCGCACCGACTGCGAGCTGCGCCGCCTCGTCGACGTCCCAGCCGTAGGCGCCGGCGCTGATCGCGGGGAACGCGATCGTCCGCGCACCGAGGTCGACGGCCACCGCGAGCGCACTCAGGTAGCACGCGGTGAGCATGCCCGGGTCGCGTTCGCCCGTGTTCCAGTTCGGTCCCACGGTGTGGATCACCCAGCGCGCCGGGAGGTCGAACGCGGCGGTCGCGACCGCGTGCCCGACGGGCAGCCCGTCCGGGTAGCGCGAGTCGCGCAGCTCGTGGCACGCCGCGAGGAGCCCGGGTCCAGCGGCCGTGTGGATGGCGCCGTCGACGCCTCCCCCGCCGAGGAGGGTCCCGTTCGCGGCGTTGACGACGACGTCGACCGCCTGCTCCGTGATGTCCCCCTGGACCGCCTCGACCCGCATGCCCTCATCCTCGCGCGCGACGACGGCCGGAGCGCGGCCAACGGTCCCAGGGCCGGGCCGTCGGGCGTCCCGACGACCGTGACCTGAGCCACGCGGACATGACGAGGCCCCGCGGGCGCTTACCTCGCGGGGCCTCGATCCGTCGCCCAGGCTAGGCGGGGGTCGTGGCGGTCGGGTGAACGACACGCGAATCTTCCACAGAAATGATCCACAGCCCTGTGTTCGGCCGATGTTTGCGCAGGTCGACCTGTGCACAACCCTGTGGAGCCGACTGTGGACAAAGTTGCCTGGTCAGAGCCCTTGCGACCCGCCGGGCGGCAGGACTAGACATCACTCATCGGCCTCGACGGATCGGGGAACCGACGGAACGGGCCCTGAGGGGCGCGCACCGACGGAGCCTCCGGGACGACGAGACCGGGCCGACCGGAGAACGGGCGACCAGACCGACGGGGAGACCCGAAGGCCCGCGGACGACGACGCGGGGGACGCTCAGGACCTGGGACGCCGATCGCAGTCGCCGTGCACGTGGGACCCGGTCCGCCGGGGACGTGGTGCCGGCGGTCCGCACCGTCGAAGCCTGTGATCACGAGAGGGCCCCTCGAACGCTTACTTCGAGGGGCCCTCCCCACACCCACCCCACCCCACCCCGCGCCCACTCCCACCCCGCGCCCACCCCCTGACCGCGAACGCCACACATCGGTCGCGAGCGCGCCTCTCGGGAGCGTGGCGCTCGGTGCCGATGTGTGGCGTTCGCGATGTCTGGCGTTCGCGGTGGGTGGTGGGTGCGGTGGGTGGTGGGTGCGGGTGTCGGATGCGGGCAGAGCCGTCCACGGACCGGGTGGGCGCTTAGGCTCGGCGCGTGAGCATCTTCGGCAGCCTCCAGTGGGGCATCTACCAGCTGTTCCTGCTGGCGATCTTCGCGCTGTGCGTGTGGGCGCTCGTGGACGCGGCGCTGCGCCCGGTGAGCGCGTTCGTGTCCGCCGGCAAGCGGACCAAGGCGTTCTGGCTCGGGATCCTCGCGGTCGCGACGCTCCTCGCGTTCCTCGCGATGCCGCCGCTCATGGTCATGCAGTTCCTCGGGCTCGTCGCCGCGGCGGCCGCGATCGTCTACCTCGTCGACGTCCGGCCCGCGGTCGCGCGCTACACGCGACGGCGCCCGCGCGGCGGCTCGGGGTCCGGGTGGTGACAGCCGGGCTCCCGACGAGCAAGGTCGACCGATGAGGGCCGTCGTACAGCGCGTCACGCGCGCGTCGGTCTCGGTGGACGGCGAGGTCGTCGGCGCGATCGACCGACCAGGGCTGCTGGCACTCGTCGGCGTGACGCCCGGCGACGGCCCCGCCCAGGTCGAGCTCGTCGCCCGCAAGATCGCCGAGCTGCGGATCCTGCGCGACGAGCAGTCGGCGGTCGACGCAGGTGCCCCCGTGCTCGTCGTCTCGCAGTTCACGCTCTACGGGGACACGCGCAAGGGCCGACGACCCACCTGGAACGCCGCCGCCCCCGGCCCGGTGGCGGAGCCGCTCGTCGACGCGGTCGTCGCCGCGCTGCGGTCCCGCGGGCTCGAGGTCGCAACGGGGATCTTCGGCGCCGACATGGCCGTCGAGCTGATCAACGACGGCCCGGTGACGATCCTCCTGGAGTCCACCCCCACCTGACCCACCCCCACCTGCCCCACCCCACCTGCCCGCCCCACCTGCCCCACCCCACCTGCCCGCCCCA